>Ga0302296_1000655_pt1 | contig 27791 bp, 27 predicted proteins | sample III_Fen_N3_1_FD_194546 | JGI IMG/M metagenome (GOLD analysis project Ga0302296, IMG submission 194546) | Peat permafrost microbial communities from Stordalen Mire near Abisko, Sweden - III_Fen_N3_1 | ecosystem: Environmental > Terrestrial > Soil > Wetlands > Permafrost | place: Sweden: Abisko...
AAAGTGTGGTGTTATCACCGGTAGTGGCTATCCACGTTCCACCTGCTTGCGGATCTTTTGGAAAATACACCGTTCGTTCCCCGATCAGGTATTGATTGATCGGAAGCGCCGAAGGACGTTCAACTGCTTCATCACGGTTAGAAGTTAGGATGTAATCGCTTGGCGAAAGCGGAAGATAGCTAACGGTACACATAACTAAATGGCGACTTTGGTTTGTTCTAAAAAACGAATCGTAGAATCGGCATAACCGAACGAAGCATCAAATTGTACTTGAGGGAAATACTGATTCAAGGCCATGCGTAAAATCGCTTTGTGATGCACCGTATGTTCAATTAGAAAGGCCATTTCTCGTTTCACGGAAGAAGTTACCGTAACCGTTTCAGCACCGTATTGTACCGATAAGTGAAGTACTTTATCCAATTGCACGAATCGCAAACGCGAAATCAACGCATCAATGCACTGAATGGCCTCGTTGCGTTCGGTTTCCAGCAAGACATTTCGATGACGATTGTCGTAGGAAACGATTTTCTTATCGGTGAAAAGACATTGATGAAACTCGAGCGTATGACGAATGTGTTTCCCCAAAGAAGTTCCCTCCAGAAGAGGTAATTCCAAGCTGTACGCTTCATCTGAAAGTTGTTCGATAATAGCGCTTAAAGCTTCAAGCTGCCTGATGGCGATAGTAGATAAAACCATGTCTGTTTGTTTTGATAGAACAAAGGAACGGCGGATATTTTGGAGGAGTTGTCGGCTATCCGACAAATGGATTGTTTTAATACCTCGAATTTTACAAAAAACAACATTCGGTATGAAACACTTGATTCAACTTGGTTTACTGTGCAGCACAATCACTTTCTCAGTAAACGCTCAATTGCCCAACGGAAGCACTGCGCCTAATTTTACGTTAACAGACATCGATGGTGTCACTCAGGATTTGTACACCTATTTAGATGCAGGTAAAACAGTTTACCTCGACTTTTTTGCAGCGCATTGCCCGACTTGTTGGGGCTACAAAAATTCGGGCACAATGGAAAACTTGTATACCAGCTATGGGCCCAACGGAACGGTTCACCAGGATATTGTGATTTTGGCTATTGAACTGGACCAAAACAACGGAGTCAATGAACTGAACGGAATCAGCGGATTTACGCAAGGCGACTGGGTAAGTGAACTTCCGTATCCGATTATTAATCCGGAAGGAGCTGATTATTCCGCTACTGTCAGTGCTTATGCGGCAAATTATTATCCCTTGATTTACGGAATCTGTCCGGATAGAACCATCAAGGTCTTGGGGGCAGTTCCAACAGCTATTTTGTACAATTACTACACCGATGATTGCATGTCTTTGGGAATTGAAACCGGAGAATTGGAGCAAGCACCGTTTTCATATGATGTGGCGAATGAGTCAATTGTGTTGAAGCAACAAGGCGATTTGGTGATTACTGATTTAACCGGAAAAACAGTTTACAGCCAAGCGGCTACTGATTCCGGAACAAGCATTTCTACGATCGGTTTTCCTTCAGGATTGTACGTGATTCGTTTCCAGGGTGAAGTAGTGCAAACGGTTTCTAAAATTGTCATTCCATAATCTGATGAAATTAACCGCGCTTTTCAGTAGTGTCGTGTTCGTCATTGCTGCGTCTCGGGTATGTGCTCAGGGATGCAGTGATGCCGGATTTTGTACCGTCGATGCCTTAAAATCGCCCGATGGTGATTCTTCGGCGAGTGAGAAATCGCTTCAGCTCAAAGTGGGAGCAACTGTTGGTAAAGCCGATCACAACATCACCATTTTGGCTTCTTACGTGGAGTACAACCGCCAACTCAACAAACATTGGGGGTATGACATGAAATTAACCCAATTGGGGCAACTCACCGATTCCATCAAAACCAACGGATTGGGTGATCTATTCCTCACAGGAACCTATAAAACGAACGTCAACATAGCGTTTACGGCGGGTGTCAAATTACCGTTTTCAGATGGAAATAAACAACGCAATGGGCGATCACTCCCCAATGATTTTCAATCAAGTCTCGGAACCATCGATTTCATTGGTGGCATTTCAAAAGATTGGCGGAAATTTCGGTTCACGGTAGCGGTTCAACAACCGTTAACACAAGGAAATAATCGGTTTTCTCCAGAACAGTTTGACAGTCTTTCGGTGTTTTCAGCATTCCAATCCACCAAGGGGTTTGAACGCCGGGGAGATGTGTTGGCACGTGTGAATTATGCGTGGTCTATAAGTAAACATTGGAAACTAACCCCCGGTTTATTGGCCATTTACCATTTGGGAGAAGATACCTATCTCGATGCATTCGATGTGCGAAAACCTATTGTCGGCTCAGACGGACTAACCCTCAACGGTACGCTTTTCGCGCAGTATTCCATCAACAAATCGCATAAATTGGAACTTAGTTTGGGAACGCCGTTTGTGGTGCGCGATAGTCGCCCCGATGGTTTGACGCGTAGTATTGTTGCGACTTTGGAGTGGAAGTGGACCTTTTAGTGGAATTATCAATTATGAATGGTGAAATGATGAAGCCTATTTAAGTAAAGAACACTTTATAATTAATAATTTCCTCATTCATAATTTTATGCTTTTTCAGTTGGAAAGCAACTTATTAAGAAGAACCTCCGTCTCTCTACCAAATGCAACCCTTATGAAAAGTTCTACTCTACTAACACGGCTTTTTCTGGCCGGTTTTGCCCTTGTTGCCGGAATGCAAACCACACACGCTCAAGTCATTTCTTATTCTTCCATTGCCAATAATGTCGACATGCTGGTAGCCAATATTTTTGGTGTTCAGTGCGAAGGTGTCACCAATGTACAAGTCAACGGAGCTCCCTACGCAGTTGGTCGGTTCGATAACGGACAAGGTGTTGGTCTCAACAGCGGGATGATGCTTTCAACCGGCTATTTGAACTATTCCTACATGGCTTCAGGTAATTTTGCCAGTACACAATTAGGTTCTCCCGGTGATATGGACATCATCAACTACGGAAACCTCAATGGTTCGGGCGCATCCAGTTACGATGCCGTTTCGGTGGAATTCGATTTCACGCCACAAGTGAATGACACTATTCGCTTTACCTACATTTTTGCTTCGGAAGAATACCCAGAATATTCCAACTCAAGTTTCAACGACCGCTTCATGTTTTTGGTTTCCGAAAATGGGGGAGTACCTACCAATATTGCTACCGTTCCGGGAACAAACACAGCTGTTGAGATCAACTCGATCAATCAAGTTGTTAATCCGCAATACTACATCGACAACATGTCGGCTCCATCGGCTGCTTATTTTGTCTTCGACGGATACACCATTCCTTTGCAAGCCAAATTCTATGCGCAAGTCGGTTCTACCTACCACATTAAATTGGTGATTTCCGACATCGCCGACGGTGTATATGATTCAGCTATTTTATTAAACGAACAAGAATCGTACAACGACATCAGCGGCCAATTGACCGTAAACGGTTCACCTGCTGAAGGAATCATCGAAGTCTTCAACTTTTCGGAAGACACCTTGTTGGCAGCGCCTGTACAAACCATTCCGGTTACCGCAGGAACTTATTTGGCCGACAGCTTAACATCAGGCGTTTACCATGTACGTTTCACACCTGATCCGGTTATTTTTCCGGGAGCTGTTCCGTTGTATTTCCAAACGGGATCAACCTGGTCAACAGCTGATTTGATCGGTTTGCCGTGTTACCTCAACAGCGCTGACATCGATGCGGATACTGTAAATGGTTATGACGGAAATGCTACCATTTTCGGAAACGTCATCATTGATACATCGTACTTGAAAATGACCGTAGCTTTTGAAGGCGCTTATGTGCAGTTGAAAGACCAAACCACTCACCAAACCGTTTCATTTGCTTGGACAGATGTGAATGGCGATTATGCTTTAACAGGTGTTCCAGACGGTTCGTTCTACATTCTAGTCGACGTGCCTTACATTCCGCAAGCGGATACCTTCATGGTAACCATTGCAGGTGGTGTTTCTGGCGAAGGGTTTGATTACGCCATCTTAACCGAAGGTATTATCCTCAACGGTGAACCGTCATTGGGCATTACACCTGCAGAAGCAACGGTATTCGAAATGTTCCCGAATCCGGCCAACGAGCAACTCACCGTAACGCTTCAGGGAACCGAAGATCAACTCATGCGCCTTACAACCGTAAACGGACAAGTGGTACAGCAACAATTACTCTCAGCAGGACCACATAGCGTTTCTACGAAAGGTTTGGCGAGTGGCGTTTATTTGTTGATAGTTGGGAATAGCCAGCCACAACGATTGATTGTGCAGCATTAGGAAGTAGTCAACGATTTTCTCAAAATAATAAAACCCCTTTTCGTCAGTTGGCGGGAAGGGGTTTTTTGGTTGTTCTTAATAAACTAAAATTTCGGTTTGAATTCCCGCCTTCCCAAACGGCATTAAGTTCTGATCGTAGAAAATAAGGTGAAGTTAAACGAAATGGAACCCCTGTCTGAGCTCAGTCATCGGGTATCCGCGAAGTGGATAACCGTTAATGACGTTGGCGAGTTGGGGTGAGATAGTTTAACAAACCGTAATTTTCAAGATTGGAACTTACAGCCTTGATTTTTTGCCTACTTTTTTATCAAGAAAAAAGTAGGAGTCACTTATTCAACCACTGCTTAAAATCACCAACTCTCTCCCGGCTCACCACGGCTTCATCATTTGAGATAAAAGCAGAAGTCACTTTCAGACGACTATTAAAAAAACTGCTGATTTTCTGGATGGCATCGATGTGAAGAATCACTTTGCGGTTGATGCGGAAAAAGGCATCCGGATCGAGGAGTTGGTCCAATTGATCGAGCGTGTAATCTACCGGATAGCGTTTTCCCAACTTAGTAACGAGCAACGCAACGCCGTCTTCGGAGATGAAATGATCAATATCTTCGGTTTTTACGGAAACGATGTTTTCGCCTAGTTTCACCATGAAACGGTTCTTGTAACTCTTGGTCGGTTGGAAAGAATTACTAAGTAATTGTTCAATCAACTGCGAGTGTTGCTGCCGGTTCAGGTGGTTGAATTTCTCGATCGACCGTTTTAGTTCTCCGCTATCAATGGGTTTTAAGAGGTAATCGATGCTATTGGTGCGAAATGCCTTGATGGCATATTGGTCGAAGGCAGTGGTGAAAATCACCGGAATTTCAACCGAAACTTGGTGGAAGATATCAAAACTGCTGCCATCGGCTAGGTGAATGTCGGCAAAGAGCAAATCGGCCTTTACGCCTGCCTGAAATGCTTCCACACTTTGCTTTACCGACTCAAATCGATGCGTGACCTGAATGGTAGGATCGATGCGTTGTAACAGCGTTTCCAAATGATCGGCAGAAAGTTGCTCGTCTTCAATGATGATTACGTTCATGGCGTTTTTAATAACGGAATTTTGACGTAAAAATGTCTCTCGGTGGCACTTACCTCAGGTTCGCGATCGGTAAAATAGCTGTAGCGTGAACAGATGTTTTTTAAGCCTGTTCCCGAACCGATTTCAACCGTTGAACGCAGTTGCAGGTTGTTTTCAACGATCAGCCAATCCTCTTCTGAACGGATACTGATCGTGAGTGGCGACGCAGAAGAAATTTCGTTGTGTTTGATTGCATTTTCAATGAGCAATTGCACCGACATGGGAGGGATGGAAGTTTTCAGTGCTTCGTCTGATACGTCAATTTCAAAGTGAATATTGGGCGAATACCGGATATTGAGTAGGTAGGTATATGACTGCAGGAATTGCATTTCGTCTTCCAGAGTTGTCAATTCACTAGAACCGCTGTCGAGCAAATAGCGGTAGACTTTCGATAGTTGATTGATAAAATCGACCGCTTTGTCTTGATCTTTGTACACCAACGAGGACAACACGCTCATGTTGTTGAACAAAAAGTGCGGATTGATTTGGTTTTTCAAGTTTTCCAATCGCGCCATTGCCGATTCCGATTTGTATTGCTCTACTTCAACCAAGGTTTTTTTCCATTGACGAAAAAAGTGCATCCCAATTTCAATTGTCAGCAAAAGAATGGTTACCAGGAAACCGATCACAATTGCAGCGGTAAAGAACTTTTGCTGTTGTTCGGGCGGTTGTTTGCATAAATAGTAATTGTAAAGAAGAATAGACCCGTAGATAACGAAAACGCAATAAAAACTGCTAATGGTGAATTGTACCAAGACTCGTTTGCCGGGAACTGTTACCCAAGCCAATCGTTGATCCAACCATCCATCTATTCGCAAACTACCTTCCCATACCAATACCGTAATGAGAATTGAAACCAATGCACCTTTCCAAAAAGCATGATCACTGCTAACATCAGTTGGTGGAATGATAAAATGCAACAGCGCTGAAATGGCAGTGCCGAGGATAACCATGTAAACGAAGCGTTTGTAAGACTGAAGCATGTTGTTAAAAATAAGGAAAACAAGAAGGTTATCGTCCTTCCTGTTCTCCGAGTGTTGTTATTTTTTGAATCAATTTTTGGCGGAATTCCTCCTTAGACGACCGAATCGGGCCTACGTAGGTGACTTTTACCGGTTTGATTCCGCAAAACTGCAAGGTCGATTTCTTCAGCTGATTTACGCTCGGTCGACCGAATGCTAAGCGGTAATAAAAAGAAGGTTGATCCAAGGTTGTGATAATTCGTGCTGTTCTTCCGGCCAATAGTTTATCCCACCACACCGAATTTTCGCGGTATTTAAAAGCAAAACCGGGCAAGAAAACACGGTCGATGAATCCTTTCGCAACTGCAGGTAAACCGCCCCACCAAACCGGGTGAACCCACACCAAATGTTCGGCCCACAAAATCAATTCTTGTGCGTGGATTAAATCTGGTTCCAATTCCATGCGCTTTTGGTAACCGAATTGCAGTGAAGGATTAAATTCCAGTTCGGCTATGGTGAGTGTTTTGACTTCCGCTCCGGCTTTTTTAGCTCCGGAAACATAAGCTTCTACCAATGCGTGATTAAAACTTTCCGCATTCGGATGGGCGTTGATGACCAGAATCTTTTTCATGTTTCCGATGGATTAAAATTGAATTTTATAAGCGAAATTCGGGAAGAACCCAATCTGATAAGCGGTGTTGATTCCATTGGTAATGGGGTTGTAGCGCTCGGCAAAAATGTTTTTGTTGTTGGTCACGTTTTGGATGTCGAAAAACCACGATTGCGAGATGTTGCGTTTAGCGCTGTTCAACGTAAATCCGATTTTCACATCCAGTCGGAAGAAATTAGCATAACGTTGCGAAAAAGCATAATCATCACCTTTCAATACTTGTTGTTTCGCCAATTGCGAAGCGGCCAAATCAACAGGCGTGTAGTGACGACCACCGGCTTGTGTCATTTTCACATCCATGGTCAAAGCGTTGCGCTTGGCCTTTCCTACTTTCACTTCTTTTCCAAACAGCACATTGTAAACGAATTTCCCGTTGAAAGCAGTGTTGCGTTCCACACCGTCGCTTCCTGTATATTTTGCTTCGTAAAGTGTTCCGGTAATGAGTCCGTAATACCCCTTGCTGAAGTACTTTTCGATGGTTAATTCCACCCCGTAATTGCGCCCGGTTCCTTGGTTGACAAGTAATCCTTGTTCTACAGGTACAAACGAAGAACCTGCATTCAGCATTGAAAAACTTGACGAATCGGAAGTGATCGGAATGTTGTTCAGGATTTGGTAGTAGGCTTCTGTTTTAATGCGCCAATCTTTCACCGGAATCACTTCGTAACCCACTACGAAATGGTGACTGCGTGTGAAATTGAGGTTTTTATTTGTCAGTTGAACGTTTCCTTGTGCGTCGGTAGAGCGGTAGAAATACAAATCGATGGGTTGCATTTGACTGTGCATACCGTATCCGCCGGAAAAATTATGACGGTCATTGAGCTGGTATTTCAACCCGATGCGTGGTTCGATGGAATTGGAATTGTTCAACGCAAGGTACTGACTATGCAATCCGGCATTGAGGGTCAACTTTTCGGTGAAACTGTACTTGGCGTGCGCGTAACCTTGAATGAGTGCCGTGTAATCATTGTTGTCCCACACCTGAATCCAATCGGGGGTAAACTCGCGCGTTCGGTAAAACAACTTCGTATTCATGATCTCGGCGAGCACACCAACTTTGATGAAGAGTCGCGCATTGATTTTTGAATTTAACGACGTATTAACCGAATAATTGGTGCGCGTAGTGGAGTTTTCAACCGTTCGGGCAGCAATATCATTCACATTCAAACTGTCTTCTTTGTAATCCGAATCGGCATAGGTCATCCCTATCACGGTGTTGAAATACGATTTTTCGCCGGCACGAATGAAGTGCTTCAATCCGAGCATTCCCAAGTTGCTGTTGAAATAACTGTCTTCCGTTGGGTCGGCAAACAAGTCATTACTATCGAGTTCATTGTGCAGAAACTCAATTTTACTCACAGCCGCCAAACCGAAAAGGGTAAAACGTCCGAGTTTGGTATTTCCCGAGTTGAGTTTAAACGAAAGATCTTGGTAATAAGGTGTTGCTGCTGTTCCAATGGGTAAACCGATGGCTTGAGCTACGCCGGCAAATCCGTAACGGTAGGCGATGAGGTAAGACGAGTTTTTGTCTTTGCGAATAGGGCCTTCCGTCATAAATTCCAGACCGGTTAAGGCTCCGAGTTGAAAAGTGTGTTCGCGTTTTTCGGTGTTTCCGTTTCTAAATCCCAAGTCAAATACCCCTGCGTTGACATTTCCATACTCAGCCGGAAAAGCAGAAGTCATAAAGTCGGAATTGCGGAGCATATTGGTGTTGATGGCACTTACCGGCCCGCCGGTTGTTCCTACTGTTGAAAAGTGGTTCGGATTAGGAATGTTTAATCCTTCAATGCGCCACAACACACCGATGGGAGAGTTACCGCGAATCACGATATCGTTGCGGGAATCATCCGGTGAACTTACTCCTGCAAAATTAGCAGCCAAACGTGCTGGATCGGAACGTCCACCTGCATAGCGGTTCACTTCTTCCATAGAGAATGAACGTCCGCTCAAAGAAATCAGCTCGTTGTTGGTTTCGTTTTTCTTGCGGGCATTGATCACCACTTCTTCGACCTCTTGAATGTGTTCTTCCATCGAGATGTCGAGGACGGTTTCTTTACCGGCAGTTACTACAATGTTGGAGAGTACAATTTCTTTGTAACCGGTATAAGTGACCTTTAAATCGTAGCGTCCGGGCAAGACATCTGTTAGTTTGTAGCGTCCGTCGATATCCGTTTCGGATACCTTTAACGGGTTACTTTCCAAAATAACAACTGCGACACCTGGAATGGTTTGCTGCGATTGTTTGTCGATCACCGTTCCTCTGATGGTTTGAGTGGTGGTTTGTGCCCAAATCGGAAGAGCGAAAATTCCAAAGAGCAGCGCTAAGAAGTATGCGTTTTGTTTCATAAAAGTTGTTTTACGACACAATAGTACGAGTCGCATATAAACGACACACCTCAAAATTAGGTGAATTGTGGAATAAACAGGTTGAACTGTTATGAAGGGAAAGATGAGTTGTTTAAGAAAAACAAAAAATCAACTACACATGTGTTCTGATAGCGGTTTCGATGGCATCAAGTTTTGTAGCAAGCGTTTGCAGTTTGGTTTCGATATTGGTAAGATTTTCATTGATATCCGCCAAAGCTGTGGAAATTGCTTCTGTATTTGCCGGTAAACCTGAAAGATTGGAAGCAATGATGTATTGCACAAAAAGGCTCATCGAAAATGGATCGTTTTTAGACGGTTGGATGGTGGTTTGCGCCTTAAAAGCGGTCATTAAGTCATTGAATTCAGCAGCGTTCATAGTGATATGCGTTTAAAGTTATTGTACATGCCGAAGAACGGAATCGAATGGAATAGCTCTTAGGCGAGGTTAATTTAGGAATAAAAAAGAAAACCTTCAACACCGAAGCATTGAAGGTTTTTCAAAAAAGTTAGTCGAGATTATTTCGCAGCTGCGTATTTCTTCGCAACAGCATCCCAGTTAATGACATTAAAGAATGCATTGATGTAGTCAGGACGACGGTTTTGGTAATGCAAGTAATAAGCATGTTCCCAAACGTCCATTGCCAAGATTGCTGTTCCTGTGGAACCTTCACCCATCAACGGGTTATCTTGATTTGCAGTAGAGCAAACAACCAATTTTCCGTTTTCTACACACAACCAAGCCCATCCAGAACCGAAACGAGTTGTTCCTGCTTTTGCAAATGCATCTTTGAACGCTTCAAAAGTTCCGAAAGCGTCATTGATTGCTTGAGCCAATTCACCTGTTGGAGTACCTCCGGCATTCGGAGCCATTACTTCCCAGAAAAGATTGTGGTTCCAGAAACCTCCACCGTTGTTACGAACAGCAGGTTTGTCTTTGCAATTTTGCAAAATTTCTTCGATGGTTTTACCTTCCAAGTCCGTTCCTGCAATAGCAGCGTTAAGGTTGGTAATATAAGCCTGGTGATGTTTGGAGTGATGAATCTCCATAGTGCGCGCGTCAATATGCGGTTCTAAAGCGTCATACGCGTATGCTAATTTTGGTAATTCGAATGACATAATTATCGTGTTTTGTTGTCTAACAAAAGTAACAACAAATTCTGTTGAATGGTTCGCTTTTTTCGGTTATAGTTGTGTGCAACTTCCGCCGATGACCTTCCAAGAATTGTTGTTTTCTTGCCAAAAACGAATGTATTTAAAACTTCCTTCCATGGCATTTCCAAGCATTTTTCCTTTTGTATGATAGACTATTACTACGATGGCTGTGTTATCAATCAGTTGCACTTTTTCCACTTCCGATTCAATTGTTTCTACCACCATTTCGCCTTTTCGGTGCGAAGCCAAATCCATTTCTTTTGTGATAGTTTGGCTGTTGGGAGCGATGAAAAGCAGGTCGTCATGTAAGAGTTGGTCTAATAGTTCCAAATTGCTGGTTTTGATGGCTTCCAGCAGTTGTTGTTCGAGGTGAAGGATGTGCTGCATGTGTTGATGTTTTATTTGAAGGAATAGTTCTTATTGCTAGTGTTTATGGGGTTGTAAACGTTTTAACGGTTAGGAACGGATAACGTTTTTTTATTGTCAAAGTCTGAGATGAAGGCATTATTATGTGCAATGAATGATTTTCGTTTTACCGGCTTTCTAAGAGTTACTTTTGTTTAAGGAAAATCTTCTGTAGCTCAATATTCATAAGGTAATAGCAGTTTTAACGGTTAGAAACGGGTAACGCTTTTTTCGATTATAGGTGACTTCTTTCATTCACCATCATGTGCAATAAATGATTTCCGTTCTATTGACTTTCTAAGAGGATATTTTGTTTAAGGGAAATTTTCTGTAGCTGAATACCCATAGGGTAATAGCCGTTTTATCGGTTAGAAACCACTAATTCAATTCCCCGAATCACAACCCCATTTTCTTCTTGTACTTCACATACAAATCCGTTTGGAAATTAGTCGGACTCACAAAAATCCCATCCATCAAAATCAACGTCACATTATTTGTTCGCATGTCAAGCGCATTTCCTGAAGAAGCAAAAAGTGTAGCTTGTTTTCCTTCTTCAATAGAGCCATACTTTTTGTCGATTCCCAAAATTTCGCAAGCGCTTAAACTCACAGATCTTACCGCTTCTTCTTCCGTGAGACCATAAGACATCGCTGTCCCTGCTAAAAAAGGAATGTTGCGTGCATTCATTGCTTCCATGTCACCTTCGTTTTGCAAGCAGAAATTTACACCGCCGGCTTGTAGCAATGCAGGCAAACGATAGGGGAGATCAACGGCATCATCGTCGTGCATGGGAAGTGAGTGCAAGCGCGGTAACATCACCGGAATCTTTGCTTGTTTCAGTCGTTCGGTAATCATATAACTATCATAACCGCCAACAATGACCGGAAAATCAATTTCGTAGGTTTTGGCAAAGTCGATGATATCTAATAATTGCTGCATTTCATCTGCGTGCACATACAAGCGTTTGCTTCCCTGAATGCATCCGCGCAAAGCTTCGTAACGTAAATCGCTTACCATAATGTCACTTGCGTAATAGGCTTTCGCAGCGTCAAAAAATGCCTGGATTTCACGTTTGCGTTCGGCATATTTTGTGTGCGTTTTCAATCCTTCACCACTGCGTTCCATGCTCGAAGGCCAGTTGAGGTGAATGCCGTCATCTGCCGAAATAACACCGTCTTCCCAGTTCCAACAAGCTGTATGCAACACCGAAGAACTTCCGGTGATTACACCGCCTCGTGGGGTGCTTTGGGTAATCAATACACCATTGGTGCAAACGGTGGCCAATACATCCGATTCGCAGTTGTAGGCAATCAATGAGCGCACATGCGGATTGTAAACGCCAACTTCATTGAAATCAAGTGTTGCACGAACGGCATCAATTTCGGTAAGTCCCAAAGTAGAAGTAGGTGCGACAAACCCCGGATACAGGTGTTGTCCGTTGAGGTCAATAATCGTATCCCACTCATCCCGATTATAGGAATAAGCCAACGAATTCCGAAGCAAGGTGATTTTCCCGTTTTCGATGCCTACCAGTCCTTTTTCAAAAACCTGACCTGTTCCTGTATGAACAGTAGCGTTTTCAAGCAGTATTTTTTGCGATTGCGCTGCGACAAACCCTGAAAGAAAAAGGATGCCGATTATGATGATGCTTTTCATGCTGTTTTAATGTTCGTTTTGACCTTCAGTTTGTTCTTCACCCAATGTGTTGCAGTGATACTGTCCGCGACGTTTTTTGACGAAAGGTTTGGTTGCTTCTCCTTTTTTACTCGCTTCCTGCATTTTTGCGGTAAGGCGGGCGCGTTCGGCTTCCATTTCTTTTTGTTGTTTAAAATCAGCTTCACTATCAAACAAGATTTCACCGTCAACAATGGTGTACAATACTTTCGATTCGATGCTCAACGGATTGGTTGTCCAAACCACCAAATCGGCATCCTTACCAACGGCAATACTTCCCATTTGTTGGTCGAGGTGAAGTAACTTTGCCGGATTAAGTGTTACCATTTTCCAGGCTTCTTCTTCGGTTGCACCACCGTATTTCACCACTTTTGCTGCTTCCTGATTAAGACGTCGTCCCATTTCTGCGTCATCCGAATTGATCGCAACCACAACACCCATTTGATTGAGTAAAGAAGCATTGTACGGAATGGCATCTTTTACTTCGAATTTGTAGGCCCACCAATCGGCAAATGTAGAAGCACCTGCTCCGTGAGCTTTCATTTTGTCAGCCACTTTATAACCTTCCAAGATGTGCGTGAACGTGTTGACATTAAATCCGAACGAATCAGCCACATGCATCAGCATATTGATTTCCGATTGCACATAACTGTGACAGGTAATCCGACGCTTTCCGCTTACAACTTCATACAAAGCATCTAATTCCAAGTCACGTGCAGGTGGAAGTAATTCAGCTTTCTCACGCTTTTTGGAACTCATTGCATCGAATTCCTCTTGCGCTTTGTGATAAGCCAATGCTCGGGAGAAACCATCGATGTAAACTTGTTCCACACCCATTCGGGTTTGCGGGAAACGTACCGTATTAAAGTCGCCCCAATTGGCTTGTTTCACATTTTCACCCAAGGCAAATTTGATGAAAGGTGTGGCATTCGGAATTAGAAAATCATTCGGAAGATGTCCCCATTTCAGTTTGATCAGCGCTGATTGTCCACCAACAGGATTGGCTGATCCGTGCAACAATTGCGCTGCTGTTACGCCACCGCTCAACTGACGGTAAATATTGATATCGTCTGCATCGATGACATCTCCGAGTCGAACTTCCGCTGATACGGCCTGTCCGCCTTCATTGACACCTTTACTTAAAGCAATGTGCGAATGTTCGTCAATGATTCCGGATGTCAGAAACTTGCCTTGGGCGTCAATCACTTTTGCTCCGTTTGGAATAGAGTAAGTACTGCTTCCAGCATAAACGGCTTTGATTTTTCCGTTTTCAACCACAACTGTTCCGTTTGAAATAACACCTTGACTTTCATTCGTCCACACAGTTGCATTTTGAATGATGATCGTTTGTTGTTTCGGAACGGAGTCGAATCCAAAAGCATTATTCGGATAAAACGGTTTGCCCATTTTGGCGGTATCGAGCACCCAAGCTTTTTTCAAAGCATCTTTTTCGTCGTTGCTTTTGTTGCGAATAGCGCTCCATTTGATCCAATTACCCGCTGGATTGGTACCGTCTCCTTCAAAAATCCAAACACGTGTGTTGACGATTCCCTTCAAACTGAAAGGTTGTGTGAGTTCTTTTTCGTTTAGTAAAAAGTGAATCACAATATCGTTTTCGCTGAATAAAATGGTCGCATCAGCGGTTAGCGTATCCGGTTTTGAAACACCTGTGAGCGAATCTTTGATGGTGCGAGGTAAACGAACCTTGGCTTCCGGTTTTTGGATGGTTCCTTTGATGTCCATCCAATACTTTGTACCGTCAATGTTCATGCTATAGGTTCCACGAATATCTGCTGAAACGATTTCCATTTTGACCGTTCGTTCGCCTTTAGTCCATGTTTCCAATAACTTGGCTTCGTATAAAAACGGGTTTTCATCAAACACATTAAAGCAGGCCCATTTTCCGGTTTCCAACGTTCCAAGCTCTTGATCTACTCCAATAAGCGTTGCCGGAGTTACAGTAAGCGATCGCAAAGCATCATCAACCGTCCAACCTTTGGAAAGCGCTTTATGGATGTTTTTCCAGAAATCAACAGCTTGTTTAATTCCGAAAGTCGTTACGGCAAATTTGGCTTTTTGCTGCATCAATCGAGCCGGATTTGTTGGCGCCAATTCCCAGTGTTTCAAATCGGCTATCGGAATTTGTCGACTGATGTATGGATCTTTTAAGTCGTATCCTTCTGGGAAGTTGAGTGGAATCAACACCGTGTGCGGAAAAGTGTCCCAAATGTTGGTGAGTTCGTATTCCTTGCCCGTTCCTATGATGGTAAATGTGCGCTTAAACTCTTGGGCAATCTTGTGTACGCGCAAGAGTTCGTATTTGTCGTTGGTATAAAAAACGGAAGGAATTTTAGCTTGTTCAGTCAAAGCTTGCAATGAATAATTCATTGTTTTCCCATACTGAGATTGCCATTCTGCATCGTAAAAAGCTTGACGTAGCAAGGCGATGCTTCCCATTTCGGAACTAGGGTAGGTTTGACGCGAAGCGCCGGGTTGAAACGAATAAAATGAGGCGATTTTCGGTTTCAATACGCTTTCTTTTGCCGATATTTTTCCAAGTGTCACTAATGTTCCGGTTCCACGGGCAATTCCATCGCGTTGATGCACAACTGCTGCGCCGAATCCCATTTTGTGTAACTCATCAATCGCTGCTTCATCGAGTTGATAGAACTCCGTTGCGTCTACTTCCGGGTGAATGGCTTCGTTCCAATAATACGGACCTTCTTTGGCTGTTTCCAATTGTGGGTAAGGACCGGATGTGCGTTGTTTTGCTTCTGGAATGCCCAATGAAGAATACATTTCAATGAACGCCGGAACAATTGTTTTTCCCGAACAATCAACTTCAATCGCATCTTGTGGAATGATAATAATTGTACCAGCATCGACTATTTTTCCGTCTCTGATGAGTAAGGTCCCTTTTTCGATTGTTTTTGTCGGCGAAACAAGAATAGTGGCGTTTTTTAGCGCATAACAAGTGCTTTTTGAAGGAGCGACTCCGTTTGTAGGAACCGGAAGTTGCGCCCAGCCGGATATCGGAATGATTAAAATAAGAAGAATGCGAAGCAAATACATGTTTGTAAGCTTTATTTGAGGGGCGTAAAATAGTGATTCCATGTGAAAATGATTATTCCATTCCGACAAACCGCCTGTTTTTTTCGGTAGTTTTGTTCCAAACATAGATTTATGAATGCATTGATACATACACATTCGGGACTTAGATGGGTGGTTCTGATTTTATTATTGGCAGCTATCGGTCGTGCTTTTGCACGCAAAAACGGTGGTTTGTACGAGAAATCTGACAAGATGATCAACCTTTTCGCCATGGTGAGTTTGCACACGCAATTGTTGTTGGGATTGATCTTGTATTTCACGAGTCCAAAAGTGACATTTATTCAAGGTTGGATGAAGGTGAGTCAGTCACGTTTTTACGGCATGGAACACATTGCTGTTATGCTTATTGCGATTGTTTTGGTAACTATCGGAAGACGAAAAGCAGAGAATGCAACCGAACCGGCTAAAAAACACAAAACAATTGCCTTATGGTACACCATCGGTTTGATCTTGATTTTGGCGTCTATTCCTTGGCCGTTCCGAAATTTAGGAGCAGGATGGTTCTAAAACGAATTGTTGCAATGGCTGTTGTAGCCACAGTACTTGGTGCTTGTGGCGATGGTGCTGAACTGAAGAAACGCGAGCAGCAGGAAGCGAAATTGGAACCAATGAACTCAGAGGAAGCGCGCGATTTATTTGTGCGTAACTGTGAATCATGTCATGGAATCGATGGAAAAAAACAACTTTCTGGCGCAGCAGATTTATCTGTTTCTGTGAAATCGGACAGTGAAATACTCCACACCATTCAGAATGGTAATGACAAAGGTATGATGCCTTATAAAGACTTATTAACGAAACGCGAGCAGTCGGGGCTTGTGGAATTTGTAAAATCACTCCGATAGATTATCTGAACAATGAGCGAAGGTCACGTATTGGTTGACGCAACGGAAGAACGTTGTGTTTTAGTGGGTATTATTACTTCTTCCACCACCGAAGAACTGTCTCGGGAATACTTAGACGAGTTGGAGTTTCTTGCAGAAACGGCCGGAGCTATTAGCGTGAAACGCTTTGTGCAGAAATTACCTTTACCGAATGCGCGCACCTTTGTTGGAACTGGTAAGTTGGAAGAAATCAGGGATTACATCAAAGCAAACGAGATTGATATGGTCATCTTCGATGATGAATTATCTCCGTCTCAATTGCGAAATATCGAAAAAGAATTGGAATGTAAGGTCTTGGATCGCAACATTTTGATCTTGGATATTTTTGCCAGCCGGGCGCGAACTTCGCATGCCAAAACACAAGTTGAACTGGCACAAATGCAATACATGTTACCTCGCTTGAAACGTTTATGGACGCACCTTGAACGTCAGAAAGGGGGAATCGGTTTCCGTGGTCCGGGTGAGTCACAAATTGAAAGTGACCGTCGAATCGTTCAAGATCGTATTGCTTTGCTAAAAGAAAAGCTAAAGGAAATCGATAAACAAATGTCGATTCAGCGCGGTAATCGTGGTCAACTGGTGCGTGTTGCTTTGGTAGGTTATACCAACGTTGGTAAAAGCACTTTGATGAACTTGTTGAGTAAATCGGATGTATTTGCTGAAAACAAATTGTTTGCTACTCTGGATACCACCGTTCGTAAAGTGGTAATTGAAAATCTTCCGTTTTTATTGACCGATACCGTTGGATTCATCCGCAAATTACCGCATCAGTTGGTTGAATCGTTTAAATCGACCTTGGATGAGGTGCGCGAAGCCGATTTGCTGATTCATGTGGTTGATATTTCGCACCCCAATTTCGAAGATCACCTAAAAGTGGTGCAGGAAACGTTGTTGGAATTGGATAACAGCGATAAACCGACCTTGTTGGTTTTCAATAAAATCGATGCTTACCAATATGTCCCGAAAGACAAAGACGATCCTAGTCCGTTAACGGCTGAAAACATTTCATTAGAAGAATTGAAACGTACCTGGATGTCGAAATTAGACGCCACTAAATGTGTTTTCATCTCCGCCGAAGACAAAACCAATGTGGAAGAATTGCGCGAAACGATGTACAAAGAAATCAAGCGCATTTTCGCGATCCGGTATCCGTTTAATAATTTTCTTTATTAGGATTGTCATTCTAGCCTGTGTTTGCAATACCAAAGCCGTTTCTAACGGATAAAAACCGATAAACCTAGAGTAGAATTTCGGGTGGTTTTTGACAGCATTATCCATCAGCCAAAAAGTAGATTGTTGAAGGTGTTTTTTCATCAGTCAAAATACAGTTTCTATTCGCTGAACTCCTTTATCTGCGTGCCTATAAGTGTTTCTAACGGATAAAAACGGATAAGCTTGAGGTGGGATTTTGGGTGTTTTTTGACAGCATATCCTTCATCCAAAAAGTAGATAACTGAAGGCGGATTTTCATTAACCAAAATACAGGTTCAATTCGCTGAACCCCTTTATCTGCTTGCCCATAAGTGTTTCTAACGGTTAGGAACGGATAAGCCCGAGGTGGAATTTTGGGAGATTTTTGACAGCATAGTCCATCATCCAAAAAGTAGATTTCGGAAAGCGGATTTTCATTAACCAAAATACAGGTTCAATTCGCTGAACCCCTTTATCTGCGTGCCCATAAGTGTTTCTAACGGTTAGGAACGGATAAGCCCGAGGTGGAATTTCGGGAGATTTTTGACAGCATAGTCCATCATCCAGAAAGTAGGTTGTTGAAGGCTGATTTTCATTAACCAAAATACAGGTTCAATTCGTTAAGTTCCTTTATTTGCGGACCAATAAGTGTTTCTAACGAATAAAAACCGATAAAACTAGAGTAGAATTTCGGGAGATTTTTGACAGCATAGTTCATCATCCAGAAAGTAGGTTGTTGAAGGTGGTTTTTCATCAGCCAAAATACAGTTTCAATTCGCTGAACTCCTTTATCTGCGAGCCAATAAGTGTTTCTAACGGATAAAAACGGATAAGATTAAGGTCGATTTTCGGAAGATTTTTGACAGCATATCCCTTCATCCAAAAAGTACATTTCAGAAGGCGGTTTTTCATTAACCCAAAAACAGGTTCAATTCGCTGAGTTCCTTTATCTGCGCACTCATAAGTGTTTCTAACGGATAAAAACGGATAAGCTTGAGGTCGAATTTCGGGAGATTTTTGACAGCATAGTTCATCATCCAAAAAGTAGATTACAGAAGGTGGATTTTCATCAACCAAAATACAAGTTCAATTCGCTAGGCCCCTTTATTTACACACCGATAAGTGTTTCTAACGGTTAGCAACTGTTATTTCACTCTTAACTGAGATTTTTCCCCTATTTTTGGTTTCCTCAAAAAATACCAAATGAAAAACACCCTGCTTTTTCTGATTGCTTTTTTTACGTTTAGCATCGGATTTTCACAAAAAGAATTGTTTACGGTTGACCACCTTTGGAAACTCAAACGTTTGTCAGGAACTACCGTTTCTTCAGATGAAAAATGGGTGTTTTATCAATCCACTAGTTATGATGTTGCTGCTAACAGTGGTAAAACAACCGGTTTTTTGATGGATCTGGCAACAGGAACAACAACCGAATTGTTGAAACCTGAAGATTCTTTCTGGAATGTGGTTTGGGATAAAACGAATACTTTGTGGTGGCTTCGTTCCGCGAATTCAGTTACCGAATTGGTGAAAATGAAACCGGGTACAGACAAGGTTCCGACAGTTGTTTACACGTTTGATGATGAAGTTGAAGGGTTTACTTTTTCGGCAAATCAAGAATATATTGCAACGCTTCAACCGGTAAAAGTGCGTCAAACGGTGCACGATCTTCACCCTGATCTTCCGAAAACACAAGCGCGTATAGAAGACGATTTGATGTATCGACATTGGAACGCTTGGCAAGGTGAAAAAGCATTGCATCTGTTTTTGTATGAAAAAGCTGGAACTTCTTACAACCTGAAAGGTGATGTGTTGAAAGGTGAACCGTATGCTTCAGTAACGCCTCCTTTTGGTGGTATTGATGATGTTACTTTTAGCCAAGACGGCAAAACACTTTATTATTCTACGAAGAAAAAATCGGGTAAAGAATTTGCACAAAGCACCGATAGTCAAATTTACGCTTACGATGTGAAAAGCGGAATGACGACCTGTCTTACCGAGCAACATAAAGGGTATGACACCAACCCAAGAGTAAGTCCTGATAATACGAAACTGGCTTATTTGAGTATGGCGCGCGACGGATTCGAAGCGGATAAGAATAGAATCATGGTGCGCACTATTGCTACTGGTGCCGAAGAAGATGTTACACGCGGATTGGACTTAAGTGTAGAATCGTTTGTGTGGCACGCTAAAGGTCAGTTCATTTATTTCACTGCAGCTGTAAAGGGAACAAAACAATTGTTTGAGGTTGATTTGAAAACCGCTAAGACGAGACAAGTGACTACTGAGGTGTGTGATATTCTTTCCATCAACGTTTTAAAAGACCGCGTAATTGCTGAGCGCCAATCGATGGTGGCTCCAACAGATATTTGGCAAGTGACCTTAAAAACAGGAGCTCAAAAACAGCTTACTGCAATTAACAAAGATTTGATGTCGACCATCGCTTTGCCAACCGTAACCGAAAAATGGATCACTACTACCGACGGTAAAAAAATGCTGGTATGGGTCATTCTTCCTCCAAATTTCGATGCGAAAACAAAATACCCGGCATTGTTGTATTGTCAAGGCGGGCCGCAAAGTCCGGTAAGTCAGTATTTCTCGTACCGATGGAATTTCTTGTTAATGGCCTCAAACGGTTACGTGATCATGGCGCCAAATCGTCGTGGACTACCCGGTTTCGGTCAAGAATGGAACGATGCGATTTCGAAAGACTGGGGTGGACAAGCAATGCGCGATTACCTTGTAACGGTTGATTCGTTGACTGCATCTGAGCCGTATATCGACAAAAACAAACTCGGAGCCGTTGGCGCATCTTACGGTGGATATTCCGTTTATTACTTGGCAGGAATTCATAACAACCGTTTCAAAACCTTTGTTTCACACTGCGGGTTGTTTAACCTCGAAAGCTGGTACGGAACTACCGAAGAGTTATTTTTTGCCAATTTTGATATTGGTGGACCTTATTGGAAGCCTGAAAATAAAGAGCTTTACCTGAAAAATAGTCCACACTTATTAGTTGATAAATGGAATACACCAATGCTGGTAATTCATGGTGGAAAAGACTTTCGTGTTCCCGAATCTGAGGGAATGCAAGCCTTCCAAGTGTTGCAAATCAAAGGGATACCAAGTAAGTATTTGTATTTCCCTGACGAGGGGCATTGGATCACAAAGCCTCAAAATGGGGTTTTATGGTACAGAACCTATTTCGAATGGCTTGACAGTTATTTAAAATAGTTAACTTGCCTCCCCACCTTATTGTGTTAAATTTGTGACCTTACAGTGAACAATTATGTGGAATAAAGTAGCCAACATCATACTTCGGAATCGATTTTTAATTCTTGCACTACACGCATTACTTACCGTTTTGTTTGGCTATTACACGCTTACAGGACTTAAAATCGACAATAAGTACGGTAACATGTTGCCAAAGGATACCGAGGCGCAATCTACCTACATTCATTTCAAGGAAATGTTCGGTGAAGACGGTTCTTCGTTGGTTATTGCCATCAAAGACGATTCACTGTATACGAAAAGCCATTTCCGCATGTGGAAAGAGCTGGGCGATTCCATCCTTCAAATTCCTGGGGTTTTGGCAGTGACTTCCGAAGCGCACCTTTTCAGTATTACCAATAATATTGAAAAAAGCATGTTCGAATTCCGTCCGATTTTCTACGATAAAGAATACAAGGATAAGAGCATTGCACAGATCAAAAAGGAAATTCGTCTTTATCCGATCTACAAAGACATTCTATACAATCAGAAGACGAATGTGAGTTTGATGATGGTGAAAATCGAAGAGAATTTCCTCACCGATAAAAACAAGCAAAATGTAGTCATTGACATTGAGAATCTGGCTCAAACGTATGAGAAAAAATTCGGAAAAGCACACTTCGCCGGGTTACCACACATGCGTGTATTGATCGGGAAACGTGTGTTGAACGAAATGTACATTTTCATCGGATTGTCAATCATCGTTTCATCGTTGTTGATGTACTTCTTCTTCCGTTCGGTTCGCGTAACGATTGTTTGCAACATTGTTGTTTTGGTAACCGTTGTTTGGTCGCTTGGAACCATTGGTATGTTGGGCTACAATTTGTCCATCATCATGGCCTTGATTCCAACGCTGATGATCGTGATCGGAATTCCGAATTGTATTTACCTCTACAACAAATACCATCAGGAATACCAACACCACAATAACAAAGCGAAAGCATTGCATCGTGTGATCAAAAAAACAGGAACAGCTATGTTCCTTACCAATGTTACAACGGCGTTAGGATTCATCACTTTCTTGTTTACCAATTCAGAGAAATTCTACGAATTCGGTGTGATCTCTTCGATCAACATTATGTTATGCTTTATCGTATCGCTTTGTTTGATTCCGGTGTTGGCATCGTTTTCAAGAAGTCCGAAAGAGCGGCACTTAAAACACCTTGATCGCAAAGCTGCGGTAGGCTTACTTAAAAAACTCGTTTACATTACTTCGTTCAAACGCGCTTGGGTGTATTGGATTTCGACAATTATCATCGTAGTGAGCACATTTGGTGTTTACAAAATCAAAGTAACAGGAAACATCACCGGAGATTTACCGGCTGGCGATCCTATTTTGAAAGACATTCAGTTCATCGAATCCAATTTCGGTGGAGCGGTGCCGTTTGAAGTAATGATCGGTTACAAAGAACAAGGTCGTTTGTTCAGTAAATCGAAAGGAACGCTTACGAAAGTAGAGGAAGTTCAAGAAATGTTTGCCAAAGACACCTTGTTCGCCAAAAGTATCTCCATTGTGGATTTATTGAAGGTGATCAACATGGCTTATTACGGAAACAATCCGCAGCAATACAAGATTATTTCTCGTGGTGATATGCTTTCGCTGAAGAAATACATCAAGAACATCAATGCTAACGGAAATTCGAACTTTTCGTTGAAAGAATTGGTGGATACTTCCGAGTATGTAGTGCGTGTTCGTACGCAAATGCGCGATATCGGATCGTATGAGGTAGCAGATAAGGTGAGAGAAATAAAGCACAAAATCGACATGATTATGAATCCGGACAAACCGGATATCGAGCGCTATTACAAGAAAGCTACTTCAGGTAAAAAACAGTATTACGACTCCATTATTGATAGTTACCCAAGAATCTACAACTCTTTAACGGCTGAAATTTCAAAAGGTGATGCCGATAAGCAATTGGCGTTTGACTCCGATCCGGATCTGATCAAAAAATACCTAAAAGGCAAAGACATTGATACGTTGATGAGACATGCCATCGATCAGGAATATTTTGATGTGAAACTTACCGGAACTTCCGTGGTGGCATCTGAAGGAACGCAGTACTTGGTAGAAAACCTCTTTTCAAGTATTTTCTTTGCGATTATTTCCATCGCTTTATTGATGAGTATCTTGTTTTACTCATTCAGAATGGTGGTGGTTTCCATGATCCCGAATATCATTCCGTTGATCATGACAGCCGGAATTATGGGTTGGTTTGGTATTCCGCTAAAACCTTCTACTTTGTTGATTTTCTCCATCGCCTTGGGTATTACGGTCGATAACACCATTCACTTCCTGGCACGTTACCGTCAGGAGTTGAAACAGAAAAAATGGGATCTCAAGGAATGCGTCGCTATTTCTATCCGTGAAAGTGGGTTGAGTATCATTTATACGTCCGTGATTTTGTTCTTCGGATTCATCGTCTTCGTTTTCTCTCAGTTTGGTGGAACGCAGGCACTCGGTTATTTATCTTCATTGACGTATTTGATCGCCTTGTTTACCAACATGGTAATCCTACCTTGTTTGTTACTTACGTTAGAGCGTAAATTAACAACCAAATCGTTTGAAGAACCTTATTTCGAGTTATACGACGAAGAAGAAGACATCGATTTGAACATGCTTGAAGTTCGTTCCGACGAATGGGATCAAGCTTCTCCGACCAATCATCCTTCTCCAAAAGAAGATAATTCTGACGAAGAAGAAGCATCAACAAAAGATACCTAACATGAAGGGAATCATTCTAGCCGGAGGTTCGGGAACACGACTGCATCCGCTTACGCTCGCCGTAAGTAAACAGTTGATGCCCATCTACGACAAGCCGATGATTTATTACCCGCTTTCTATTTTAATGACAGCCGGTATTCGTGAAATTTTGATTATTTCCACTCCGCATGATTTGCCGCAGTTTCAAAAATTGCTTGGTGATGGAACCCAATTGGGATGTGCGTTTTCGTATGCCGTTCAGGAAGATCCCAATGGATTGGCTCAAGCCTTTGTGATTGGGGAATCGTTTATCGGAAATGATAGCGTAGCGTTGATCTTGGGCGATAACATCTTTTACGGTGTAGGAATGGATGATTTGCTCCAAGAATATGTTCATCCTGACGGAGGTGTTGTGTATGCTTACCATGTGAGTGATCCGGAACGATATGGAGTGGTGGAATTTGACGAACACATGAATGCCGTTTCTATTGAAGAGAAACCTGCTGTTCCGAAATCCAATTACGCTGTTCCCGGTTTGTACTTTTATGACAATAGCGTGGTTGAAATTGCCAAGAACTTGAAGCCTTCCGCTCGCGGTGAATACGAAATTACGGATGTGAATGCCGAATACCTGCGAAGAGGAAAATTGAAAGTGGCTGTGTTGAGCCGTGGTACTGCTTGGTTGGATACCGGAACATTTCCTTCATTGATGCAAGCCGGTCAGTTTGTGCAAGTGATTGAGGAACGCCAAGGTTTAAAAGTAGGGTGCATTGAAGAAATTGCTTATCGTCACGGTTATATTTCTCCCGATCAACTGAAACAATTAGCAGAACCACTTGTTAAAAGCGGATATGGCTCTTACTTGTTACAATTGCTAAACAAACCATGACAACTGTACAAAACCTCGGTTCATACATTGAACAGACTGTTTCCTCTTATCGTTTCCCAGACCAACCGGCCAATCTTTACGACCCGTTGCGTTACTTTATGACGCTAGGCGGAAAACGTATCAGACCGGTACTTACGTTAATGGCCGGAAACTTATTTGATATTCCGAAAGAAGAAAGTTTGCCTGCAGCGCTTTGCATCGAATTCTTCCATAACTTCTCCTTGATTCACGATGATATTATGGATGCGGCTCCGGTGCGCAGGGGAAAACCGACCATTCATACCAAATGGAACCACGATATTGCCATTTTATCGGGCGATGTATTGTTTACCGAGGCGTATGAACAACTTACGGCTTACGCAGACGAACGATTGGCTCCATTGTTAAGCACTTTCAATACGACGGCAAAAGAAGTGTGTGAGGGCCAGCAAATGGACATGGATTTTGAAACCGCTGTTCATGTTACAGAAGAAGCTTATATCGAAATGATTCGGTTGAAGACTTCCGTTTTATTAGGATGTGCATTGGAATTTGGAGCTATTTTGGGGCGACAATCAGAAACAACCCGACACTTACTACGTGATTTCGGTATTCAACTCGGTATCGCGTTTCAAATTCAAGATGATTTACTCGACTTATATGCCGATCCTGAGAAATTCGGTAAACAAGTCGGTGGTGATATTCTTTCCAATAAGAAAACCTTGCTTTTGCTTACCGCTCAACGATTAGCGAATGCCAATAATGATCCGCGTGTTTCAGAATTGTTGACCATGCCGGCCGATGAGCAAAAGATAGAAACAGCGAAGCAATTGTTTGAAGAGTTAGGAGCTGTAAACCAAGTGAAGCAGGTGATGAATGATTATTACCAACAAGCAATTACAGCGCTGGATGAATTGGATGCTCCTGCTGAAAAGAAACAACCCTTGCATCAACTTTCTCAGTTTCTCATGAATCGCGACCTTTGATAGCCGTTTAGCATTTTTTTAACCTCACTATTCCACTTTTACTTAAATTTACGAATCAACATTCAATTTTACTATGAAAACGATTAAACTACTTGGTTTCGTTGCAATTATCGGAACAACGATTCTTTCTACACCTTCTTGCGGAAAATATGATGAAGGTCCCGGGTTTACAGTACTTACAAAGAAGATGCGCATCACCAATGAATGGGATGTCAAAGAGGTTGTTTCTCCGAATGGCGATTCTCAAACAGATTCCGACGACTCGTACACAATTATTGAAAAAGACGGTACGGCAAAAGCGGTTGACGGAAGTTTGACTAATACCGGGAGTTGGGAATTCTCTTCCGATAAAGAAAAAATACGATTTACATACAACTATTTTGGTGTTGATGTAACGACTGAGTTTACAATTCTTCGTCTAACGAACAAAGAATTATGGTTGAGAGATGAAGATAATTATATCTACAAATCGGAAGCTAGATAAGTACCGATTATAATTAGTTATTGAAAGTCCTGTTTACTTATGTAGATCGGACTTTTTTAGTTTAGTTTCAAGCGTGTTTTCAACCATTCATAAATCGCTATAATTGGAAGCAACATACACAGGTTGTAGTAAATGTCTTCCAGAGGAATGGTCACAATGCGAAAGCCAATAATATGATCGGAATTGTACCAAACAACCGGTTCTTCGGTAAACATACCTGTCAGGATGCCGTTTACGATGAGAAAAGGAATGAGCACTACGAAAAAGGTCAAGGCAAAATCACCGAACCAAGGTGCTTTCCCTACAAAGTAAAGTCCTAAGATCAACATTGATGAAAGAATACAAGCGCTTGCCGTGTACCAATTATCCAAATACATAATTCCTAAATACATACCGCTGAACACCATCAAAAAGGAAAATAATCGTGCTAAAACGGCTGTTTTCCGCTTTGGGAAATAGGCTTTTATGACTTCGTAAACAAACACACAAGCGTAGGGAACTACCAGAAAAAAAAGGCATTCTTCCAATGGAAGTTTACCGAAATAAATGCCGGATAAATAGGCGGGAGTAAATCCCCAAATTTCCAATTCGGTAAAGTATTCGTCCCAACACAAAAAACCGATAGCCACCAAAATAATAGCCGGAAAAAGTGCTTTCCAATAGCTGTAAAAATGTACTTTTTTATCAAAACTCAGGAAGAAGGGGCCAATAATACTTCCAAGAATAATCCATAAATAAAGGCTCATGCTTTTCCGTATTTGCGCCGAAAAGTAGTTTTTGCTTCTGTGTAAAATTTTCGAGGAACAATGAGCATTCCGAAGCATTCACCGTGTTCTTTTCCGAGGTGTTTGTGGTGTACTTTGTGCGCTTTTCGAATCGCCATAAAATAGGGATGATCAATATCCCGAAGCCATTTGAATCGTCGGTGTATGTAAACATCATGAACCAGGAAATAAGCAAAACCATAGGCTGCGATACCATAACCTATCCAAACAGGAATATAATTATTCGCCATCATGCCAAGCATAATACACAACCAGGAAGGAATCGCGTAAATCAGAAAAAACACATCGTTGCGTTCAAAGAAACCCGGTCTTTCCACATGATGATCTGCATGAAAATACCACATGAGTCCGTGCATAACAAAACGATGCGTAGCCCAAGCCATAAATTCCATTGCAAAGAAAGCAGCGATTAACACCAAAGGTCCCCACCAATACATTACCTATAATTTAGAATACCGAAAAATACAACCAATACAATGAATAAACCAACGGAAACGGTATTTTGTTTCGTCGTATTCCTTTTGAGCAAATAATAATGAATGGGAAGCGAAATCAAGAACCAGCAAACATAATTGTAAAATGGAATGACGCCGTTGTGCCACGACCAAAAATCACTTCGAATGGCTACAGGTTCGATTAATACATCCAACCCTGTCATTAACAAGGCAGAAAGTACCGCTTTTAGCACATCAGGAATCTTAAAGTGTTGAATACAGGCAACTGCGCTAAAACTCAGCATGATCCAATTGATACTAATCATCAACGGAATCCCGGACCATTTCCAGCCCAAATTTTCACCATAACTGTAATTCCCGAAAAGCCATCCGGTATGAACACCAATCCATTCCAC
>Ga0302296_1000658_pt1 | contig 27748 bp, 24 predicted proteins | sample III_Fen_N3_1_FD_194546 | JGI IMG/M metagenome (GOLD analysis project Ga0302296, IMG submission 194546) | Peat permafrost microbial communities from Stordalen Mire near Abisko, Sweden - III_Fen_N3_1 | ecosystem: Environmental > Terrestrial > Soil > Wetlands > Permafrost | place: Sweden: Abisko...
GTTGTAATTCCGGTAACACCAAAATCCCACTGGTAATCAACTGTAGCTGAAACGATGGATGGTGTGAAGGTAACATCCAAACCCGTACATCCAGAAAGCGGATTCGCAGTGATACTAACATTTCCTGAGGACGCGATACAAGAAGGATCAATTACATAACGCACCATGGCACTATTACCAACTCCGGCAACGGTTGTGCCTAATTTCCATAAATTTCCATTTAAATCTGTCCATGCCGGTGGGCCGTAAGTTTGCCCGGGATCGTTTGTAGGGGAAGAAACACCAATTGCTCCAAGAACGGCATCATTCGGCACTAAATCACCTTCGATGAGTGCAAATTGGTTGATATTCGGATCGTAACACCACAAGTAGCCTTCGTTTTCATTGTATCCCCAGAAATTACCGCAAAGGTCTGTCCAAGTTGCGGTGAACTCCAAACCGGTCGATGGAATGTTAGTGGGTGAAAATGTACATGGTGCCCCGAAAGAACTTAATTGATTAGGGGTAATGCTACCACCGACCCAAGCCCATTGGTTGATTGCCGGATCGAAGCGCCACATCACACTAGTCTGATTTCCGATAGTAAAGTCAACGTTACCGAACATGTAAAAGGTACCGTCTAATGATTTCCAGTCGGAGTAAACCCATGAAGAACCGGGTTGATTGGTGGCGTTAAAAACTCCTTGAGGTCCGTAAACTGCCGGTGAACTGACTCCCAATCCGGGATCGTTCGGTGTACCGTTCATCCAAGTCCATTGATTGGTGGCGATATCAAATTCCCACATCACACCACCATTATAGCCGTCGTGAAGCCATAAATCGCCATCGGCATCTACCCAAGAAATAGGTCCTTCATAAAAAGGTTGCGGATTGTTCAATGGTGAGCTAACACCTTGTGTACCGTAATTCGACGGAATGTTTCCGTGCATCCATGTCCATTGATTGGTGGCGATCGTATACTTCCAAAGTATACACTGAAAGGACGTCTCATTGGCTTCCAATAACCAAAGATTACCGGCTAAATCAACCCATGAAACACTGTTTCCCAGATAACAAGCACCCGGATTATTGGCAGGAGCTGCTACTCCTTGCACTCCTAAAACGGCTGTTTGAGAAACCAATCCGTTACCTTTCATCCACGTCCATTGATTGGTGGTTGGGTTGTAACGCCAAAGATCGTTGTAATTGAGAAAGTTAAATAAGTCCAATCCGCCATACATCCAAAAGTTACCTTGTAGGTCAACCCAAGGTCTTGCCTCGTAAGAATTGCCGGGACTGTTTCCATTGGCAGGAACGCCTTGTACACCGAATACAGGTCCGCTAGCTGCGTTAGATCCTGTCATCCAGGTCCATTCACCCGGAGTTTGAGCACTTGCTGTAATGCAAAGAAATAGTGCGATTAAAAATGAAAAATAGTTCACGTGCTAGAAGTTTAAGGCGATTAATTTATTTCGTGTGTTTTTCTCGGTGTTCGCGTTTTTCTTCCAATTCGCGTTCTAGCTCCTCATGCGATTTCACATGCTCCACTTTCTTGTTTTTGGCGTTGATAAACCATCGTTCATCACCATCTATGACCATTGCTTTTCCATTTTTAAAGGATTGAGCATTGTCATATTCAAAAGGAATAACCATCGAATTCGATGTGTTAATATACCCCCATTTCCCATTTTTCTTAGCTGCAATAAGTCCTTCGCTTGCAGGAAGCAACCATTCGTAAGAAAAGGAAATAATGCATTTACCTGAAATATCTAAACAGCCCCAAAGACCATCGAGTTGCACACGAGCAATTCCATCGGCAAAATCATCAGCTTGGCTATACTTGCATTCAATAACCGTTTCACCGGTTGTATTGATATATCCGTATTTACCGTCTACTGCTACTTTTGCGAGTCCGTTTTTAAAAACACCGGCATCCTCATAACGAATAGGAATTACAATTTTTCCGGTTTGATCGATAAAACCTCTTTTGTTTTGTTGTAATACCAAAGCGAAGCCTTCAAAGAAATCACTTCCTCCATCGTAACTTGGTGATACGATTACGGTTCCTTCAGCGGTTTTATAACCGACTTTTCCGTTTTCGTAGAAACGAATGATATCCTGAGAAAATAAAAAGTTAGTGAGGAATAGTGTTAGCACAAATAGTCTATATCGAAACATATGAATGAAGGTTTAATAGTTTATTCAGTTGTTACATTGCGGTTATTGCAATAGTAAAGTTATGTGGCTCATTTCATTTTGTTGCTTGAAATGCCTGTAACTTGTATACTATTGACGTATAATAACGTGATTGGTTGGCTGTGTTTGATTTAATCGCCCTGTGAAAGAGTAAGCACATCAATTCTACTAACCAAAGGTATTGTTGATTGATTTATCGAATTATTTAGTTGAGAAGACGGAAGAACTATTTCCCTTTGGCTTTTATCACAATCAGAATTGTGTACATCATGATTTTGAGATCCAAGGCTATGGACCTGTTGCGGAGATACAATAAATCGTATTTCATGCGCTGAATCATTTGATCAACGTTTTCGGCATAACCGTATTTTACTTGTCCCCAAGAGGTGATTCCGGGTCTAACGCGTGTAAGGTCCAAAAACTGTGGTTCGCGTTCCACAATCTGATCAATGTAGAATTGACGCTCAGGACGCGGACCAACCAATGACATATCACCGATCAACACGTTGAAGAATTGAGGGAGTTCATCCAATCGCGTTTTACGCATGAATTTCCCCATTTGTGTAATACGCGGATCGTGAGAACTAGACAGTTGTGGACCAGCTTTTTCGGCGCCCACATACATCGTACGAAACTTCACGATTTTGAATCCTTTTCCATGAATACCGATGCGTTCCTGAAAGAATAACACCGGACCTTTTGATGAAAGTTTTACGGCAATGGCCAATCCGATATAAATCGGGATGAGTAAAATAATGGCAATGAGTGAAAGAAACAGATCCATGAATCGTTTTAAAAAGCGCTGCCATGAAGGCATTACTTCTGCATTCACTTCCATCAATAACGCTCCGAAGATGTTGTTGAGTTTTACCGATCCGGAAAGGATATCGTACATATCCGGTAAAATCTTGATGACCACTTTTTCATTGTTGATCCGTGAAATGACACTTCGCAACCGTTCATGTTCGGTACTTTCCAATGCAATAATCACTTCTTCAACTTGCTGTTCTTGAATGACGGAAGAGAGCTGATCTACATGTCCTAAGTACGGCAATTTATCTTCCAGCAGTTTATCAATTCCATTTAGGTTCACAAAACCGATAAACTGATTTCCGCCACCTTTGGGCAATTGCATGATTTCATTGTAAATGCCAACCGCTTTTTCTGATCCACCAATAAGTAAAGTTCTGAAACCGTCTGCTTTTGAGTGAATGCGTTTTACCTGAATACTCACAAAAACCAAACGCACCACAATTGTCAACCCGAAATGAAGCAAAGTCAACGACACGAGTGATTGATAATAGGTTTTGTAATTGATTACTTCATCATCAATCAACAAGAGGAAAAACAAAATAACAGAACCGAAAACAGTTGCAAAAGCAGTAAGCGAAAGTACTTTTAGTCGATAAAGTCTGCGAATGTCAACGTAAGTACCTTGAATCGCATACAACAACAACCACAAAATAGGTACCAATGCTATTCCATAAAGGAAGGTGTCGTTTACACTGAACGGTTCCGATTCAATGCTGGTTTTTCGGTAGTAGTAGAACAGTGCCCACGATAAGCAAGCTGTTATCCAATCACCAAAAAGGAAAAGAAGTCGCAGTAAAGGACGTTGCATCAAAAATGATTAGAAATGAACGACTTTAATGTTGTCAATGTAAATATCCGATTGAGAATTTCCCTCGTCGATGACAGCTCTGAAATATTGCTTGAAATAATCAGCAGAGGTAGAATAGGAAACAATTTCTTTCAAGTCAATGTAGATTTTTTTCCATGCGGTTGAGGAGGCATCTTGACCATTAAGCAAGATATTCGGGTTCTGCTTGATATCGTTGCTTGAGATTCCGAGAATTCCAGTTAATAGGCTATTTGAGTTTCGGTAATCGATTTCAAGATAAACTTCTGCGCCGCTTTTCGGCAACACTTGGTTTTCTGTTGTGTAAGCTAGCCAAAGTGAATCGGAGGAAGTAAAATGTACCCAACCGTAGCTATTGCCTGCATTCATTGAAATAGCAGGATCATCATTGAGCGTAAGTGTTGTGGTTGAAGTAGGATCGGTTTCCAATTTTACTTGAGAAGGTGATTCAAAGTCTTCGATCCAGAATTTTACGTTGTTGTAATAGCGCGTTTTCATCGGAATGGTGTAGGTTTCGCCTTTGGCCAATTCCATTTGTATTTCAATGGGTTCAACAAACGGATAAATCTTTTTTGTGGCTGCAATTCCATTGTTACGAACGGCAGGGTAGAGCTGGATTTTCACATTACCAGAAGCCAAAACAGGTATTTTGCAAGGAAGTTCGAATACACCGATGATTTTATTGTCTACATATACCCAAACATCACTCAAGTTTTGTGTTAACTGTCCGGCATCGTCAACTTGTGTCGGATTGGCTTCTAACACCCATTTATCAAGCGACAACCAAACCGGTTTAGGATTGTTTCGTACGCAAGAAGATAACAGTAACGCACCAAAAAAAAGTATGGAGATATATTTCATAGAGTAACAGTCTTACTTTCCTAAACGCAAAGTTACATTAAATATTGTCGCCAATTTTAGGTAACACCTTTTCATGTGAGACTACTTAGCTGTAGTGGGCTTTGAGCGAGGAAACGGGAACATTGGGTAAGTGATTGGAGAGCGGAATGTGTTCTCAAAAAGCACTGCGTATCGTGCGATTGGTTACGCCAACTGCATTTACTTTTAAACGTTCGGTAATGAGAGTAGCCAATTCCATCGATCTGCAAGCGTCTTCAATACTCACCACGGGTGTTGAATTGGTACGAATAGCAGTCGCAAACGAATGGAGTTCTTCCCGCATTGCATTCGATGAAAAAATAACCGGCTTTTCAATACTTAAAGGATCGTTTTTTTCTAAGGCTTGTAAAGCGCTTGTTTGGTGAATGATTTCTACTTCTTTATCTAAAAAATCTACCGTTATACTTGCGTTTCGTTGAAAGAATTGCGCTTTGCGAACATTGGTTTTAGAAATGCGCGAAGCTGTGATGGTTGCGACACATCCATTATCGAATTCGATGCGTGTGTTTGCAATATCGGGGGTGGGACTCATTACAGCAACACCATTGGCAACTACGCGCTTTACGGTTGATTTGACTACGCTCAATACAATATCCAAATCATGGATCATCAAATCAAGGACAACCGAAACATCGCTTCCACGTGAACTAAATGGAGCTAAGCGTTGCATTTCAATGTGCATTGGTCGGTTGATGTGCGGCAACGCACCTATAAAAGCCGGATTGAAGCGTTCCACATAACCGATCTGAACCTGCACACTTGCTTCTGAAGCCAATTGCAACAGTTTTTTTGCTTGCTCAACGGTTTGGGTAATCGGTTTTTCGATGAAAACATGTTTACTGCGTTTGATGGCAGTAGAAGCTAAATCAAAATGCTGAGAGGTGGGTGCAACAATATCAATGCAATCACACAAATCAATCAGTTCGTTTACCTCAAAAAAGCGTTTGATTCCGAATTGTTGCTGAATGCGGTGAGCGTTGGCATCGGATGGATCAACAAAACCGACAATTTCGTAATCGGATGAAAGCTCTTGTAATAGCTGCACATGTACCGCTCCCAAATGTCCAACTCCAAAAATCCCGATCTTCAACATATTGTTTGCTATTATCAAAACAAATGTAGGTGAATGGAGCATCGCTAATCGGAGAGGTATCAGCAGTTTTCAACAACGATTGTTTAGTTGGCGCACTAAAAAGATCGAATTGTGAAAGAATTCACCGCCTTGTAACAAACTATTCATCAATAAGATATTTCTTTTTTTAGATAAAAGTTCTCCAAAAAGTTTGATTTCGCTTTTGAAATGCGATAAATCTCTTATATTTGCACCTGCTAAGCTGAAAAGTTAGCACAACTATGGTGGTTGTAGCTCAGTTGGTTAGAGCATCGGTTTGTGGTACCGAGGGTCGTGGGTTCGAGCCCCATCTTCCACCCAAAAAAAAGAGAGTGCGTAAGTACTCTCTTTTTTTTTACCTCATTCTCTCCCGATTGCTATCGGGACTGATTCTCATTCTTTTGGATTTACCCTTGTTGTTTTCCTCATCCTCATACCTTTTCTTATTTCCCCACACAGAAGACAGTCCTGTAGGGCAATATCATTAAGTTAAGGAATAAACTCTTAATTGGGCATGCTTCGATTGCAGTAAAGTAATTGAACTGTATGTTGAAATTTAATTCGTTTGACGATTCGATAATTGTTTTGCCACAGATTGCACAGATTTTCACAGATAAAATCGTAGTTCAATTTGAAGTCTATACGCTCGCGTATAGTCCAATATCTGTGAAAATCTGTGCAATCTGTGGCAAGCTATACCTGCTTTTCTTCTTCTATTTTGAAAAATGGTTGTTATGCCTAGCATAATCCTTAATTCCGAATCAACCTTAACTTAATGACATTACCCGTAGGGGTGAGATATGTGCGATGTAAATGTCCCGACCCTACGGGGCGGTTGGTGATTCGATGATCTTTGCTTAAGATATTTCGTCCCTACGGAACTTCATAGCCTACAACGATATCCTCAACTGCAACGTAATATCCGATTTCCGGTTCCCTTTGATTTCTTCGGCTCCGGAACTGATACTTGTGCGATCGCTGTATAAAAACGTTCCGTAACGCACCCACAAATCGCATACTTTCAAGAAGCTGTAACGCACCAGAATATAAGCGCGTGATCCTTGGTAATAGTAAGATGGAGATGAGAAGACATACAACGCATTGTTTTCGTAAGTGTAAATGCGCGAGTCGTAGCTATCGGTATCGAATAAAGCATAGCGCAACGAAATATCAAACGGCATGCTTTTCGGGCGCACAATAATGTCTTGCGAAATGAGCCAGCCTTCTTCGGGTTGATTGCTTTTTCGGTTGATGGTCATGTACTCAACGCGGCTTTTCAGGGTAATCGCTTCGGTGACTTTATAACTTAAATTCAAGCGGTAATTGCGTTGAATAACATCTTCGATTGCTGTGATAGAGCCATCGTTGTCGCGACTATTTTTCTGGCGCACTTGCTGTCTGAATCGACCGTAGATCTCCAATTCTTTGTTGGGTTTGTAAACCGGTTGAAACAAAAATTCGTAACCTTTTGATGGCGCATCAACCAAGTATTTCATCCATGGAAAAGTGAAAATATCGGCATAAGCATTTACAGTCCAGGCGCTGGTGAGTTTTACTTTCCATCCGGCAAAAAGACCGTTTTCGTTGTAAGTATTGCTTCCTTCAGAAAATCCGTTGTTGTAAAACGAATAGTATGCTTTGTTGTAGTTGCGGTAAATCAAGGAAAAGGAAACTTTCGGATCCAACACCATCATTACACCGTGTAATTGCGCTACTGCTTTGGAATGTGTGCTGTATGAAACTTCACCAAAGAAATTCAAGTTCTTGATGACCCAGCTGTAATCACCGCTCAAAGCCGATGTTTGCGTTCCTCTGAACGCATATTGATTGTAAGGAACTGAATCGCGCTGCAATGGAGCGCTGTAAGATTGATTCACATAAGCCAATCCGGCATTGAAACGCGGAATGGAATATTGCAGGTAACTACCGAAAACGCGTTCCGAAAGTTGATTTTTCTTCGCTATTTCGCGATTGGTTCGGTGTAAACCCGAAAGGTCGATGGTTGTAATGAATTCCAAATCATCGGTTAATGAATCGGAAATTCCTGCGCCGTCGATGCGTTTCTGAGAATAGAAATTGAGCAAGGAAAATTGCTTGAATCCGAGCACGGCTGCAGCTCCGCGAAAAAAACGGTTTTCATCTACGGAGGTATACGGTCGAAGAAGGTTGGCTGTTTTTTTAGAAGCAAAAATGTCGGCCGTTTTCCCGAAAGCATACCCCGACCAAGTATTGAGACCTTGACCTATTTGAACGAGGTAATCGCCCAATGCAATGCCACGAATGTATTTTCCGCCTTTAAAGAATGCGTGACCCGAATAAAAATCGAAGCCGTTTTTCTGACTTCCTTTAAAAAACTGTTCTCCGGGATCTTTTTCAGCCGTAAATCCTAAGCTAAGATTGGTGCGATAGGTATAGCGAAAACGGGTGTAATAACGATCGGCATTGCCATAATAGTAGCTATTCGAATTGGCGAGTACCGAATCTGAAACATGCGTGTAGCCGGTTTTTTGTTCAGGAGTGCGTTGGTAGCGGGTGTACAATTCAAATTTCCCTTCCTGAATGGCATCTTTAAACGTCAAATGCAATTGATCCAAGCGATCATCGACCCGAATAAAAGGAAGCACCAATTGAATGCTGGCCAAATCCCAATAAGTCAAACTTTGTAATTCGTAGATGCTGATAAACTTACCGAATTGTTTGCGGTGCAATAAGATATTGGTGATTTGAACTTCGGTCAATAATCCCAGCGCGCGCAAGTCTTCACCGTCCGTGGCATTGAGGTTGATTGGATGATCGAAGAAATAATTCAACTGATCAAACAGGTTGGTTAAATCGATTTCTTCGCTTTCGTTTTGTTCGGAAATGAATTCGACCCGTTGCTGAATAATCTCACTACGTTCTTGTTCCCAGCTGAAAAGTGAGCACAATATACTTGCTATGACGAGCAATTTATTGCGCATCCCAAGGCTGATAAGTGAACCCGATAGCTGGTGTCCAGCCCAAAATCGGGTGATATTTGGTGGCAAGATCTAACAAGAAACCGTTTTTTCGATAACCGACTCCAAGTGCCAATTCTGTAGGTCCTGATTGAGCTCCGAATCGAATCACTAGCATGTCAACCGGCATGTATTCAATTCCACCCCGAAAACTGATGGGGTAGATTACCTGTTTTTCCACTTCCATCAACACGTTGACTTTTTTAGAAGGTTGGTACGTACTACCAATACGAATGACAGAGGTAAAACGATCTTCATCTAAAGGCGATACGCGTTGACGGCCAATATTCATTACGCTGGCGCCGAGTTTCCATTTTTCGGATAGTTGAGCTAAAATTCCGCCCTCAAATGTTGCATTGACGGAAGAACCGTAATTTCCACCAAAACGCAATTGTTGCATGTTTACTTGCACACCCGCACCGATTTTTTCGCTGAGTTGTAAACTATAGCCAACTCCGGCTCGTGTATGGCGGTATTGTTCGTATCCACTGAATTGTCCGCCTACCGAAATCACCCCTTTTTTCAAAGGCATTGCCAATACCAAACCTTGTGTTTGTAGTTCTTTTGCCAAAAAGCGCGCTTCGTAATAAGCTCCGCCGGAGAATTTCTTAATTCCTGCTAAAGCTCCCGGATTGTGGTGAAATGCCCAAACATCATTGAGGCAAACAGCGGTATTGGCAAGACCTGCAGCACGTGCTCCAACCGGTTTCCAGCCTTGACCGAAACAATGAAGCGTAGCTATCAGAAAGAGAAGTAGAGTAGTGTTGCGCATGATTCCGGTTACTTGAAAAGTCGTTTAAATCCTTTTATAGATGGGTTGGCGTATTCATCTTCGCGGAGGAAAAACCAGTTGTCACCGCCATCTTTCGATAGGGCGTATAGGCAATATCGGTGATTGATTTCCGCTTCGTTGGTATAGTATTCGATCCAATATTTGCGTTGAATCAATTTGCCTTCCGCCTTCATTTCGCGGTAAGTAGGATTAACCAAGTAGGTTTTTTCGCCGTCTTTCAAATCTTTAAAATGGCCTATGAACAATGAATCGCCTTGTTCTTTATAAAACCGAACTGCTTCGGGTTGTGTAAGACCAATGAGTTGTAATAATTGCCCGTCGTTGTGTGCTTTTGTGTATTTACCCAATTGATTGTTTAGTTGTTCTTCCTGCTCACCTGATATGGTGCATGAAGCCAGCACTACGAGTATTAAAAAGGATAAGAAGTATTTAGTTTTCAGCATACAAAACAATAAAATTTGGGCATCCCGAAAATAGTGTTATTTTTGATAAAAACCCCATGCAATGTTGAAAATATACTCTACTACTCTCTTGACAATGATCGCCATTGTCTTCTCTTCAGCTTACGCGCAATTGACCAATGAAACGGTTACAATAGGCGCAGTAAACAGAACCTACAAACAATATTTACCAACCGGGCTCGATCCGCAAAACGAACAAGTTTCACTTGTGATTATTCTGCATGGATTAGGTGGAACAAGTGCTGATATGGTTGGCGCCGGATTTAATTACATCGCAGATACGGCTCGCGTTATTGCACTTTATCCACAAGGGAAAACAAATGCTTACGGTCAAAATTCATGGAACAACGGAACCGGACTTTCCAGTACGGCAGATGATATTTCGTTTATGAATTCACTGATCGATTCGATGATTGTGAATTACAATGTGAATCCTGCACGCGTGTACGTAACCGGATTTTCAATGGGTTCCATTATGTCGTATCACTTGGCTTGTGCCTTAAATATGCGTGTTGCGGCCATCGGTTGTATGTCGGGTACAATGTCAACTTCCGATATTCAAAATTACACTCCGACATACGCAACTCCGGTGATTCATTTACATGGAACAGCCGACGGAACTGTGCCGTATAACAGTGGAGCACTACCTACCTTGAGTTTGGTACCAGAAACAATGGCTTTTTGGCAAAACGTTCACGGTTGTGACGCAACGGCAGATTCTACTCGAATTACAGATGTTGCAGCAGACAATATTACGATCGACCGTTTTCGTTATGATAATTGCAGTCCGAACGGATCACTTGAATTGTGGCGCTTGAACGGTGCAGATCATGTTTATTTGTATCAACCGATCAACGATATCACAGAAATGATGGAAGTTTGGTTGTTCTTGCGCAGATGGTCACATCCAACGCCAGCTCCTTTAGCGGTATCAACACTTTCAAAAAACGAATTGTCGGTAGCTCCAAATCCTTCTACCGGATTGTTTCAACTTAAATCAAGTGTTTCTGCCAAGTTTGAGGTGCAAAATATAGAAGGAAAAACGATCCTTTCAGGCGAATTGAATAACGGTGAAACTACCATCGATTTGAATGCTTCTCCTTCAGGAGTTTATTTCTTGAAGACAGCAACTTCGGTTTCCAAGTTGGTGAAAATCTAAGGATTTTAATCGTCATAAGGTCCCGTTTTCTGCCTAAAGTGGAAAACGGGATTTTTTTATGATTTATCCTTGCTGAAATAACGCTCGATTTCTTCCTCTTCCATGAGGCGGTAATTCCATTCTTGGTTGAGCATATCTTTGATCCGTAACATTTCCGGAAATTGAGTCGCACTAATCTCCGAAGAATTGATTTTTCCGTTCATGACCGTTACTTCAACAAATGTTCGGTCATCGCGTATTTCATAATAGCGTTGAAATCCTTCGAGTTTGCGGTATTGGGGAAATGTCATGGCTTTCAAATAAAACTTAAAGGTATAAAAAACGGGTTCCAAAACTGAAACCCGTTATAAAACTGTTGTTGGCAATTACTTCACTATTTTCCGGATTACCGATTCGTAGTCACTGTTAATGCGCAAGAGGTATTCGCCATTGGCAAGCATATTCAGACTGTTTAGGATAAAGGTATTTTGTGCCGTAACCTTATGTGATGAAATACTTCTTCCCGTTAGGTCGAGCAATTCAATCTCGTAATCGCCTGTTTTTTCAAATTGAATGGAAACATATTCTGAAAACGGATTCGGGAATATTATCAGATTATTCAAGGTAGATTCCGTAATTCCTAGTTCTTCTGAAAGATACAATTGGTCATATACTTTTAGATATTGATCAATAGATTTCTGCGGACAGTAAACATTAAGCGCTAAAGAATAAACTCCATTTCCACCACCAAAATAATAAGTTTCAGTTAAGTAGTTCACTCCAGAAGAGTCATAAATTGCCCACGTAACGACAACTGAATCAAAGCCTGCTAAACTGGCATTGTAGATATAAGCTGCATTTACGCTATTGTAGTCGATGTCGCAGTTTTCGATGGTTGTATTGTTAAATAAGGAATCCACAATAACTGAATCAGGATAAGGTAAATTAAAAATCACATTTCCCGGATCGGCGATTATGTAAGTTAGAGTAAGTGAATTGCCTGAACTGTCAATTATGGTAACGTCATAAATTCCCGCGCATAAATAAGTTGCTTCAGCTAACTGAGTACCGTCTGAATGCAAATAAGAATAAGGGGGAATGCCTCCTGTCACATTTACCACTGAGGCACTGCCGTTACACAAACCTGAGGCAGTTTCGTCAAAGATTTCCAAGTCGGCTGTAATGACTAGCGGAGTAATGGAATCTAGAACGGTAAAACTACTTGTGACAACACATCCGTTTGCATCTGTTACAGTGAGTGAATAAGAGCCTCCACACGCATAGAAGAGCGAATCGGTGTTGACTCCGTTGTTCCATAGATAATAATAAGGTGCGCTTCCACCCGATACTTGGCCAAAAATGATTCCGTTACAGTTAATAGGGTTTGTATTGGGGGCTAAACCAGCTAAAGAAAGTTGTAGGTTTGAGCACGGGTTTTCAATAATATCAAATGTATCAGCTCCCGGTCCCATGAAATTGGTATAGTTGAGGATGTAAGTACCCACACACAAGCTATTCAATGTATCCAATCCGTTTTGAATCGTGTTTCCTGAATTGTCTGTCCAATACCATGAAGTGAATGATTGACTGCTGTCAATGTAAGCAATTCCATCACAGGTTGCAGGAGCAGTTGCCGGAATTGTAACAACTGTTTGAGCGTTTATTGATTTGGCAAACAGGGAGCAAACAAGTATGATGAAAGGTGTTATATATTTCATGTGTTTTCTGTTGATGGTAAAAAACTGATTCAATAGTAAAACTCAAATGTACACCGGAAAGTTGCACAAAAAAAATAAGGATGCTCAAAATGAACATCCTTATCTATGAATAATATTGATTCTAATGTTAGAACACCGCAAATACTACGCGTCTGTTCTTCGCCATTTTCAAATCGTCTTCGTCTGATTCAACAATTTCCGGATTCGGCTCGGCACTTCCTTTGGTTGAGCTTTTGATACGTGAAGCATCAACGCCTTTTTCTACAAGGTAAGCCGTTACAGCAGCAACACGTTTTTTATCCATATCCAAGTAATATGGTTTTTTCACTGCCAATTCATCTTCAGCCGGATCGCTGTGACCTGTCATTGAAAGTTCAAGTGCAGGATTTGCTTTCATTTCAGTTGCAATCAAATCCAATGCTGCCATTCCTTGTTGTGTGATTTTGTCTTTTCCGAAAGCGAAATAAACACCTTGTGCTTCGATTTTTTCTTTCGGAGTAGCGCGGTCTTTGATTACGATTGCTTTTTGATAGATTGTCGCAGAAGCAGCATTTGCATCTTCTTGTCCGGCACAATCGCATGGAGCATCTTCTGTAACCAATGTCACCACTACGTCATCGATGTAATAGTAAGCAGCAATTTGCTGGTTTTTGACTTCACTCGACTTCTTGTTGGTCTCTTTCTTGGTGTCTTCATTTGACGTGAAGTTTCCGATTGTAATGTATTTCTCACCACCGTCGGCTACAAACGTTCCGCATACTTTTTCCCAACCGTAAAATGCATTGAACACTTTATTGTTTTCTTGTAAAATGTGCGTTTTGTCAATGATAGCTGACTTTTGATCGGTTCCGAATTCTTTTTTAGAAAGGTTGGCTCCGATTTGGTTACTTGCATATTTCGAATCTTCCGATAAAGAGACATAGAATGAAACACAGTATTTCATGTCTTTTTTCAACGGAGTTTTCAATTTAGCCATTACATACGTACGTGGCACTTTATCACCGAAAGAGAATCCAACAATACCGGCGTAGTTTTCACCTTCTTTCGGTTCTTCTTTACCGTGTGCATTGGTCGGCACGGCAATTTCCGGCATTTTAGAGTCGGTTAGATACAAGTCGGCACGCGCTCCTGTTGGTGATTTCCACCCGGTTGCCATGTCAATTTGACCCAGTTTTTTTGCTTTACCGGTAGAGGCTTCAAAACCTCCGTTGTCTACCAAGTTTTCGTTGTTCTGAGCGGATAGTATGGCAGGTAACCCCAACAATGCCGCAAACAGTACTCCTTGCTTTATTTTCATACTAGTTGATTTCATAGGATTTTACAGTTTTAATAAACGTTTTTACTTTTTCCGGATCAACATCCGGGTAAACGCCGTGCCCTAAGTTAACAATATGTCGTTTGTTTTTTCCGAACGAATGTAACATTTTTATTGTTTCGGTAGCAACATTCTCGTGAGAGCCATACAATGCACAAGGATCTAGATTCCCTTGCAAGGTACGTTTGTCTCCGATTTGCGCTCTTACCGTCGCTACATCCATGTTCCAGTCTAAACCTACGGTATTGCAGTTCAGTTGGGCAATGGCCGGGATGGAAGTGATCGCTCCTTTCGAGAAAAGTGTCACCGGAACATCGTTGATGGCGTCGGCAATTTGTTTCAAGTATGGAAGTGAGAACGTTGCATATTGCTCTGTTCCCAAAATTCCTGCCCATGAATCGAATACCTGTATCATTGCTGCTCCTGCTTTTACTTGTGCTTTCAAATAGCGAATTGTTACATCCGTAATGTCTTGAAGCAATTGGTGTGCCAAAGTAGGATTGGTGTACAATAACTTGCGTGCTTCGCTGAATGTTTTGGAACCGTGTCCTTCAACCATGTAACACAGAATGGTCCAAGGAGCGCCCGCAAAACCGATCACCGGAACGCGACCGTTGAGTTCTTTTACGGTAATTTTAATCGCTTCCATTACGTAACCCAAACGATCTTCCACATCAAAATCAGTTTCAACGCGTTTGGCTTGTTCTTCCGAACGAATGGTGTGATTGAACCAAGGTCCTTTCGCTTCCAACATTTCATAAGGAACATTCATTGCTTCCGGAACCACCAAAATATCCGAAAAAATAATGGCTGCGTCCACGTCTAATAAATCAACGGGTTGAATGGTCACTTCGGCTGCCAAAGCAGGTGTTTCCACCAATTCTTTAAAACCGGAAAGTTTGCTTCTAACCGCGCGGTATTCGGGTAAAATTCTTCCAGCTTGACGCATGAGCCATACCGGATATCGTTCAATGTCTTCGCCTTTAGCAGCACGAAGTATAAGGTCGTTTTGTAAAATCATCGGTGCAAATGTAGTAGTTTAACGCGTTTAAACCCAACTGATGGGTGATTTCCCCTGTTGTTCCAATTGCCTGTTGATGGTAGAGAAAGGCTTGCTTCCGAAAAAACCACGGTAAGCCGAAAGTGGAGAGGGGTGAGGAGCTTTTAGAATGAGGTGTTTTTGTGCATCAACACGTGATGCCTTTGCTTGTGCAGGTGATCCCCACAACACAAAGATTACGCCTTCTTTTTCACGGTTGATGGTTTCAATAATGGCATCGGTGAATTGTTCCCAACCTTTGTTGGCGTGACTCAATGGTTGTCCTTCAAAAACGGTTAAGATACTGTTGAGCAATAACACACCTTGTTCCGCCCAATGCGATAAATCGCCGGTTGCAGGAGCTTTTACTCCTAAATCGTCTTCGAGTTCTTTGAAAATGTTTTGTAGACTTTTAGGCAACGGGCGAACATGTTGGTCGCAACTGAAGCACAAACCATGCGCATGTCCGCGGGTAGGATAGGGGTCTTGTCCCAAAATCAACACTTTCAGGTTATCGTACGTACAGGCATCAAAGGCTCTGAAGATTTGATTTCCTTTGGGAAAAACCTGTTGTGGTGTTTGTTGATAGGCTGTTTTTACAAATTCCACCAACGATCCGAAATAAGGTTTGCTGAATTCACCCGCGAGCGAATTTTTCCAGCTTTCATGTATGCGTACTTCCATGATTTCAAAAATAGCTATTTTGGCAACTTGAAAAAACCGACACAACTTAAATGAAACAGCTAAGCACACTCTTTTTGATGATTTTTTGCTTGTTTGCAGAAAAGGCAATTGGTCAGCAGGAACCGGCCATTACTCAGTTTTGGAGTATGTATGCGTCTACCAATCCGGCTACCACAGGGTTGTTTTACAAACATGCCGGTATAGCTCATTACCGCAATCAATGGGATGGTGTAAACGGCGCTCCGAATACGTTGAACCTGAATTATGGAATGCGGTTGGAATCAATCAAAAGTGGTGTAGGTATTAGTTATCGACACGATGCAATTGGGTTTAACAGACAGCACAAGTTTGTGGCCAATTATGCTTATCATTTAAAATTAGGTGAAACGGTTTTGTCGTTTGGAGTTGCAGGAGGAGTTGAGTTTTTTGGTTTAAAAGAGTCTGCATTTATTTCTCCAACCACGAACAATGATCCATCTCTTCCATCAAGTAATAGCAAAGCCGCTACATTTACCTCGAATATTGGAATAGCCTTCCGCAGTAAAGTATTGAACGCCGGAATGAGTATTACACAGCTCAATGCACCAACCTTTTTACTTGGATCGGCAAATTACACTGCTGCTCGTCATTATTGGTTCTTTTTGGAACATCAGTTTGATTTTACGGATAATTTAATCGTTCAACCACGCATTCAGATTGTAACGGACGGGGTTAAATCTACTTATATGGCTTCGTTGATGGTGGTTCTCTATAAGAACTGGTGGGGAGGCGTTAATTATAGCGTGGATAATTATGTAGGCGGAATGCTCGGGTACGATTTTCAAGGAAAGTACCGTATTGGATATAGTTATGATTATACGACCAACAAATTAAGCAATGTGAGTAAGGGGACGCATGAGATTGTGTTGTCGTATTTGATAAAGTAAAAGTAGATTTCTTTTGGTGCTTGAATTGTTGCATTTTTTACAACAGTTACCCGGTGATTCAGATCACCTTTAATCTAAATAGTTGCGAATGCACCTTGAAATAAACGAGTTATACGTTGAAAATGGAGTATTCACTCTTGATTTGAACAGGATTAAACCCACGTAATATTGCGAATTTACGTGTCAATTATTCACTCGTAATTTTGCAATATTACGCGCAATGATTTGGGTTAAATATCGCCCTGTACCAACCCGTTTGCCGACATCCATCCAATTCCTTATCTTTGCGCCCCTATTCGGTTTTCCGATAGTAACAATACCAATTTCTATGAGTAACCAGGAAGCGATTGAAAAGCGCAGAACGTTTGGCATTATTTCTCACCCCGATGCGGGTAAAACGACCTTGACAGAAAAACTGTTGCTGTTTGGTGGGGCCATTCAGTCGGCCGGAGCTGTAAAAAACAACAAAATCAAGAAAACAGCGACCTCGGATTTCATGGAAATTGAAAAACAACGTGGTATCTCGGTTGCGACTTCCGTGATGGCTTTTCAGTATTCCGGAAAACAAATCAATATTTTGGATACGCCCGGTCACAAGGATTTTGCTGAAGACACCTTCCGTACGTTGACGGCTGTGGATAGTGTGATTTTGGTAATCGACTGCGCCAACGGGGTGGAGGAACAAACCGAAAAATTGATGGAAGTTTGCCGCATGCGCAAAACGCCGGTGATTATTTTCATCAATAAAATGGACCGCGAAGGTAAAGATCCGTTTGAACTGCTTGATGAATTGGAATCGTCGTTGAACATTCACGTGCGACCGCTTACTTGGCCTATCGGGATGGGAGATCGTTTCCAGGGAGTTTACAATATTTACGATAAAAACATCAACGTTTTTTCGGCCAATAAAACCAAAATCGAAAAAGACATTGTATCGATTTCAGATTTGAATAGTCCTGAATTGGACAGCTTGGTTGGCGAAAAACCAGCAGCCGAATTGCGTGATGAATTGGAGACTATTGAAGGTGTTTACAATGCGTTTGACCGCGAAGATTATCTGGCGGGCGATGTAGCTCCGGTGTTTTTCGGTTCGGCCGTAAACAACTTCGGTGTACAGGAATTATTGGATACGTTCGTTCGTATTTCGCCTTCACCACGTGGTAGAGATACCGATGCAGGTCGCATGGAACCGGATGACAAAAAATTCTCAGGATTCGTATTTAAAATTCACGCAAACTTAGATCCGAAGCACCGTGATCGCATTGCCTTTTTACGCATTGTTTCGGGGAAATTTGAACGCAATACTTTTTACAAGCACGTGCGTTTGAACAAGAAATTCAAATTCCCGAACCCTACTTCATTCATGGCGCAAGATAAAAGCGTCATCGATGAAGCCTTTCCGGGCGATGTAATCGGTTTGTATGATACCGGAAATTTCAAAATTGGTGATACTTTGAATGAAGGTGAAAACTTTATGTTTAAAGGCATACCGAGTTTTTCTCCGGAATTGTTCCAGGAATTGGAAAACCTTGATCCGTTGAAATCGAAGCAATTGGAAAAAGGAATCAACCAGCTTATGGATGAAGGAGTTGCCCAAATGTTTATTCAACAACCCGGAAACAGAAAAATCATTGGAACGGTTGGTCAACTACAGTTTGAGGTAATTGCTTATCGTTTGGATCACGAATACGGAGCTAAATGTCGTTTTGTGCCGAAAGGATACCACAAAGCTTGTTGGATTACCACCGACAACGACGCTCAGTTGGCTGATTTCTTGCGTGCAAAAGCCAATTACATTGCCAAAGACAAAGACGGAAACTTTGTGTTTTTAGCGGAAACGTCGTTCTTGTTGCAAATGGCCGAGAAAGATTATCCGGATATTACGTTCCATAAAACGAGTGAGTTTAAATTGGAACGGGTTTAAAATGCTGATTTTTTTGGGTTTTTAACCGTTCGTAATATTGCGAATCTACGAATGGTTATTTGACATGCCAATTTGCAATATTACGAACGCTTTTTGGTCATCTTCCTTCCCGGCATGGAACGCAGTACTCCGCTTTCAGAAATGGATCTCTGTAAAGTTGAAAATCAAAATTTACCCATGCACACCATTCTTCAGGAGAGAGTTTATAAGCAAGTGCGGCTGCTTTATGCATCGCTTCGGTACCGCTCAAATCAGATTCTCCGGCCATTGTTTGCGCCAATAAAAAGGCTGCTTCAGGTGTGAAGTCAGGATGATCCATTCTGCGCTGCAATATTTCTACCGTAAGAAACGATTGCGACCATAAATTAAAGAATTTTGCAATTTTTACTTCTTCGGCGATTGTTAATGATTGTGATTTGAAATAGGTTTCAATTTTTTTGAAGCAGGGACGGATTTGCTTGAAATCTCCTGTCAACTCATGATAATTGATTCGGGTGAGGTAATAATTAAGGTCAAAAACACTACTGACCAACCGATCTGAAAAGAGCGAATCGAGCCGCTTGGGATCGAGCAGTTTTAGAAAAACAGTTGTTTTAATATCCCATTCTTCTTCTAAAAGCGTATAAGTGGAAAGATTGTAGAGATGAATGAGATTGCGCGTTGCGTTTTCCGACAAAGCTCCGGGTTCCCGCAACCATTTCCGCACAAATCCCAGAATACGAATGTCTTTCGGATTAAAATGATTCGTGAGCATAGCCGAAGCATTTTGTACCAACGAGGTATCTTTCATCAAACGATCCAGAATGCCGGGTTCCATTAGTAAAGAGGTGGGTGAATCGTCTCGGTACATTTTGAGCATGGCCCGATTGGCTTGTTTTGAATTTCCTTCCAACAAAGCTGTTCGAATATTCATGTTCAGGAAATCTTCTCGTTGAGTAAGACTATCACGTGTTCCTTTTATGTGGATAATGAGCGTTGAAATTCGTTGTTTAGCAAGTAATGAATCCCAATTGTGCGAGTGGTCGCGTAAAACAAATAAACGAATGCTGTCTTTCGGAAGTTTGGCAATGCTGTCCAATCCCAACAATTCCAATTGCAAATAACAATGTTCCCAATTTTCGGCGACACTTGTTTTGACCATTCCGTTGAATCGGCCGATTTTTCGTTCGGTGAGTGCGAATAACTGTTTTGCCCGTTCTTCGTGAAGTGTACGATTACCGATTTCATTTCCTTCAATGGAACTGTACGAAATCACTTCAATAGCCATAATGGAATCTTTCGGAATATTGCCGTTTAACGTTCCAATTGGCTCAGTTTGTCCTTGCTCAAAAGCAAATTGATTGACGATGGTGCGCACGCTTCCTTGTTGCTTTAAAGGGCTATCGCGTTCGTCGAGCAATGGCTCTATTGGCGCTAAACCGTATTGTTCGCCATCCACGTAATGCAAAATGGAATACTTACATACTTGACCGTTGCGAATATAAATGAGGTTAGGAAGAATGGCTTCATCCATTAATTCGGATGGAATTTCTCCTAATGCGGATTTGATTCTGAAATCACCTTCCGATTCGTTGTTTTTGATGAATTCGTCGCGGTAAACTGGTTTTAGGATAACGCCGTCGTAAATGGGAGATTGGTCGAGTTCGTTGCTTGAATGACAAGGAAATTGACTTTCTGAGATGATGTCTATGGCTATTCCGTCTTTTGCATTGGGAAAAAGTGCCATAAAACGATCTTTGTTCTGATAGTCGATCATCACTTTGTTGCCGGAAATGTAAACACAAGATGTCAGAATGGTAATCTCATGGTTTTCCAATACATCCGTACAGTTTTCTATTCCTTTTTGAAGACTGAATGCATTTTTGGTTTGCTGGCCTTCAATTCGGGTTTTCTTGTGCGCAAAAACCACACTTAGAATATACACGTTTTTTGATTTACGTTTACTCCAGCCAAAGCCTACTGTATTATACTTCAAAACCGGAATGCTATCAAGCTTGAGTCTTAAATAATTGATAAACACCTCTGAAGTTGTTCCAGTAATTTCTTTGGTTGATTGCTTGCTATCGAAAGGTATTTCGATGACCAATTGTAATGCATCGTCAAAATCACCTTTTACTGATTTGATGCGTTTTTCAACGGTTTTATTTTTTCCGCTTTTTTGGTTGATACTCAAAGGTTGGTTAACGAGATAATCTGCTTGAATTTGCGCCGCTTTGGATAATGTAGCGTCTAATTCGTACGATTCCACTTCCTTACTACCCAATTCAATGCCGAGTTGTTTCGTTAAATAAGGCTCCGTTTTTTTGAATTCCTTCAATGTGATCTGACCGAATAACGGATTGATTAGGACGGTGAAAATCAGGCTGACAATTAATTTCATATCATTCAAAAACGGATGGCAATTCACTCAAATACACTCCCGGATTTCGACAATCCATCATTACGTGCTGCAAACCGTTCGTCATCCAAAAATAAGGAGCTTGTAACTGTTGCACGTAATTGCTGGTTTGCAGAAAGGTTTTTTCATCAATTGGAATGGAAGTGGCTTTGCATTCTACAATTAAAGCGGGTTTACCAAACGCTGAAAACACCACAATATCGCATCTTCTGGCCTGACCATTGATCTGTACCAGGTGCTCTGAATTGATTCGTCCGATTGGAACTTGCCGATCGTTGATGAGAAAATGTATGGCATGTTGACGGACCCATTCTTCGGGAGTAAGCAATAAATGTTTTTTGCGAATGATGCACCACACAACAACTTGTTCGCCTTTGCGAGAAAGGTTCAGTTTTGCCGGAGGTAAATTTAACGGTTCCATTATGCGGGAAGAAATAAATCGTCGAGTGAAACATGTTGCTGCATCAAACCGATACTATGTTCGTTACTCACTACGCCAAAACTAGTGATAAAGGTTGGGAAGACCGCTTTTTTTGTTCCGGTTTCATTCATGAAAACAGCCTTCTTTTCGCGTAGTTGCGCGGCGTAAGCTTTGGTTATGATAAAAGGTTGGTCGGTGAATTTCATTTCGCAGAGGTTAATCACTTGATCGTTTCTGTCGATTAACAAATCGATTTGTGCACCTTTTGCTGAAAGTTTCCCTTTGCTGATAAAACTGCTGTATTCGGTATAAACGGATGCAATGCCGAGTGCTTTTTTGAGCTGTGGCAAGTGTTTCATGCAGATCGATTCGAAGGTATAACCACTCCAGCTTTTCCAAACCGAACTTGCTGCCAGTTGTTGCCAGTTCACGTTTTTTTTCTGAAACATAAACGTCAGGTAAAACAACGAAAATTCATCTGTTAACCGAAACAGTTTGTCTTTTTTGATTTTCCCAAACGGGGCGTAAGATTCAATGAAACCCGACCATTCCAATTCTTCCAACACCTTGCTGAAAGTACCGCCGTCTTTCAGTTTACTTGTTGCAAGTAATTCCTTCCGAGAAAGTCCGATTCGTTTTTTTGCTAACGCTTTTACAACTTCTATATGGTTATCTGCTTGGATAAAGAGTGCCCTGTATAAGTTGTCAAATTCATTTACCAGCAGTCCTTTTTTATCGAAGCACACCCGCTGTATGGTTTGCATAGCGCTTTCTCCCGAAACAATCTCATTCAGGTAATGTGGAACGCCGCCAAATACCATATATAATGTAGTGATTTGGTAACGATTGAGACGAATATTGTGCTGTTGGAGATAATGTTCGGTTTCGCCCAATGTAAACGGTTCTAAATGGATACGTTTGGTGACACGGTTGTGCAAACCACCTCTATGATTAATGATTTTTTGAATCATCCATGAAGTAGCAGATCCGCAAATAATAACGAGAATATTTTTGCGTACAGCCCAGGTATTCCAAAACCAATCGAATGCACTCAGAAAGTTTGATTTGTGTGTATCTAACCACGGAAATTCATCGATAAAGACAATCTTTTTTTCGCTAGTCTTTATAGTATCGAGGTAAACTGTGAGTTGGTGAAATGCTTCTAACCAATTGGCGGGTTTACTTCGTTTGGCTGAAGGTTTTTCGTGTCTTCGCAAAGCATAATCAAAGTTTTGAAGCTGGGTTTCCCAACCGGCATTGATTACACCGCTAAATTCAAAATGAAGTTGTTGTTGAAAATAGGTTCTGATGAGGTAGGTTTTGCCTATTCGGCGCCGACCGGTAATAGCTAACAAATCGCTGTCTTTACTAGCGCAAATAGCACTAAGTAATTGCTGTTCGTGTGCTCGTCCAATTATTTTTTTGGGTACCGGTTTCATTTTATTATCAGCGGAATCATCACAAATATACTTATTTTCCGCTGGCAATAAAAATTATTGCTAGCGGAATCATTCACTTTTTTATATTTTTCCGCTGATAATAATTTATTACTAGCGGAATCTTATATTTTTTACGTACTTTCCGCTAGCAATAAAAATTGGGATTGTAAATGAATTGACAACAACGAATCGTTTTTGGAAGTAAATCGGCTAACTTGTCTTCCCATTTGTCATACAATTCTCTTATTTTTGAATCATGGATTATAAGTCTATCATAAAAGACATCAAAAACAAGCAGTTTAAGCCGATTTATGCATTGCATGGCGAAGAACCGTATTTCATTGATGCCATTTGTGATGCCATTATCGAAAATGCGCTAGAGGAACATGAACGCGATTTTAACCAAACGGTTTTTTACGGTCGCGATGCAGATCCGCTAGCAGTTGTAAGTGAGGCCAAAGGTTTCCCGATGATGTCGGAAAGACGATTGGTGGTGCTCCGTGAAGCGCAGGATATGAAGGATGTCTACGCGCTCGAAAGTTATTGTGCACAGCCGAATCCTTCAACCGTTTTTGTGATTTGCCATAAATACAAAAGCCTCGACGGAAAGCGTAAGATGGTCAAAGAACTGGCTTCTACCGGACTCGTTTTTAAATCGGAAAAAGTAAAAGAATACCAGCTCAACGACTGGATTGCCAATTATGTAAAAGGAATCGGTTTTGATATTACTTCCAAGGCCTCAGCTTTATTGGGCGAATTTCTAGGAAATGATCTTGGGCGAATTGTCAATGAATTGGAAAAACTGAGCATAGTTCTTGAGAAAGGAACACGTATCAGTGATATCCACATCGAAGAAAACATCGGGATCAGTAAAGATTACAACAACTTTGAGCTCACAAATGCCATTGCCAAGCGCGATTCGTTGAAGGTGTTTCAAATTGCGCATTATTTTGAACGCAACCCGAAAGACCATTCCATCATTGCTATCATTTCCAATTTATTCGGGTTCTACACCAATCTCATGCGCATCCACTTTTTACCCAATAAATCCCCCGATGCAGTGGCAACCAGTTTGCGTGTTCATCCGTTTGTTGCGAAAGAATTAATGCAGGCCGCCAATCAGTATCCGCCCAAAATATTGGCTTCCAATGTGGCAATCTTACATGAATACGATCTAAAGGCAAAAGGTGTCGGAAATTCAACTTTTACGGAAGGTGAACTGATGCGTGAAATGCTCTATAAACTCATGAATTGATGCGTCGATTTTTCCTATCAACCATTCCCGAAACAGCTCAATTTCATCTTCCTGAAGAGGAGTCGAAACACATTGTGCGCGTATTACGTATGGCGATTGGTGAGGAATTGATGTTGCTAGACGGTAAAGGAAAATTACTCACTGCACGCATCATTGAAGATCATCCGAAGCGGTGTTTGGTAGAATGCGTGCACTTGGAACAAAAAGAAAAACCCGAACAGGAATTTCACTTGGCAATTGCACCAACCAAAAACCTTGATCGCATGGAATGGATGGTGGAGAAAATTGTGGAAATAGGGGCAACACGGCTGTCTTTTCTGCAAGGCGATCATTCTGAACGTGTAAATTTGAAGTTAGAGCGTTTGGAACGTGTCGCAATTTCAGCCATGAAACAAGCGCAACATGATTTTCTACTGCAATTGGATCCGTTGACAACAGTTGACGCGTTCATCGCACAATTTCCCAACGGTGGAATAGCACATTGCATGGATGGCGAAAAATCTTCGTTGCTTTCCGTAACGCTCGAAGGTCCTGTGCTTATAGGTCCCGAAGGAGATTTCAGTAAACGCGAAGTGGAACTGGCATTGAAATCAGGATATAAAGCCATACATTTAGGGGAATCAAGGCTTCGAACCGAAACAGCCGGTTTAGTAGCAACAACATTAGCGATCGCAAGTAAAAAGATATGAAAAAAATCATTGTTGGAATGAGTTTGATGTTGGTGTCGTTTGCTTCAATGGCACAAGGAACTTATCAATTAGCGGTATTGAAATACAACGGTGGAGGCGACTATTACGCTAATCCAACTGCGTTGCCCAACCTGATTCAGTTTTGTAATTCAAACTTAGGCACCTCGATCTCGAAAGAAGTTCCCTATGTAGAAGCAGGAAGTCCGGAGTTGTTTGCTTACCCGATGGTGCACATGACCGGACATGGAAACGTGGTGTTTTCGTTATCGGAAGCCGAAAATTTACGCACCTATCTCATGGGAGGTGGTTTTTTGCACATCGACGACAATTACGGAATGGATCAATTTATTCGTACCGAACTCAAAAAAGTATTCCCCGGCAATGATTTGGTAGAATTACCCTTCAATCACCCGATTTTTCACCAGAAATATGATTTCAATGGTCTGCCGAAAATCCATGAACATGATGGTAAACGTCCACAGGCTTTCGGAATAATCGTAGAAGGACGTTTGGTGTGTTTGTACACCTACGAAACCGATCTTAGCGATGGTTGGGAAGACAAAGAAGTGCACAACGACCCTGAAGAAAAACGCAAGCAGGCGCTTCAGATGGGGGCGAATATCCTGATGTACGCGTTTTTTGGCGGAGACTAACAAGCATTAACTAAGATTAATCAACACTGTTCGATTCGGATGGTTGCAATAACATTCGCTCCGAATTTGCGGGATCAGCTCTGAAAGGCTATTTTTGTGTCGCTAACAGCAATTTATGGCTCAAACAATTGAAATCATAGTCAATACTTCAGAACTAACAGCAGGAACCCGTGGAGCTTCATTGGGTCCAGGCGCTATTATGGCCGCTGCGCGTAATCAAAACAACCCATTGTTTGGAACTGTTCCTTGGCACCCGTTACCCGATTTCAATCATTATTTGGATGCAGCCATTACAACTCCGTTTGCTAAACGCATTGATGGTTATGCGGAAGTATTTCATGCAATTTCAGCCAAAACAACCGAGCTATTAAATCAAGGTAAATTTCCCTTGGTACTTGCAGCCGATCATGGTTCTGCGGCAGGAACAATTGCCGGAATCAAACAAGCGCTTCCCAACAAACGTTTGGGAGTGATTTGGATTGATGCTCACGGCGATTTGCATTCACCGTATACAACGCCATCCGGTAATATGCACGGAATGCCGCTTTCTATTGCTTTAGCCGACGATAACAAAGAAGCCGGACATAACATTCTCGATGAACACACCGTTAAGGTTTGGGATTCACTCAAGAATGCAGGTGGAATGACTCCGAAAATCAATGCGAGCGACTTAGTTTTCGTTGCAGTTCGGGATACGGAAGCCGAAGAAGAAGCGTTAATTGAGCGAAGGCAAATTGTGAACCACTCGGTAGAAATATTGAGGCGTCAGGGCGTACCTGCTATTGTTACAGCCATCAACGAACAACTGAATGATTGCGATGCCATTTACATTTCGTTTGATGTGGATGCGATGGATCCTGAACTGACATCATTTGGAACAGGAACTCCCGTAGGTAACGGCATTACGCCCGAAGAAGCGCGCGAATTATTGGTTTCGCTGGCTGCTAATCCTAAAACGGTTTGCATCGAATTTGTAGAGGTAAATCCTTGCCTCGACAACAAAGTCAACACCATGGCCGAAACAGCGCTTTCGCTCATTACAGCCGTGGTAGACACATTAACACACAACTAATTATGGAACATATTATACAGGAAGCCATTCTCAACAAGGCTTCTCACATTTTCGGAAAAGAAATCGAGCCGTCGCTCATTCAATTCCAAAAAACAAAGAAAGAATTTGCAGGAGATACTACATTGGTGCTATTTCCATTTCTAAAATTGGCAGGTAAATCACCACAAGAAATCGGAAATACCATCGGAACGCTTTTGCGAGATGAATTGAAAATCATCACTGATTTCAGTATAGTCGGTGGATTTCTAAACATGGTTTATCCTGAAACTTATTGGTTGACTTTATTGAATACGATCAATGAAGATGCGCAATTCGGGATGCAAACACCCAATTCAAAACCGGCGTTGATGGTAGAATATTCTTCGCCAAACACCAATAAACCGCTTCATCTCGGGCATTTGCGCAACAACTTCCTTGGATATTCAGTTGCTGAAATTCTGAAAGCTTACGGACATGAAGTGATCAAAACGCAAATCATCAACGATCGTGGAATTCACATCTGTAAAAGTATGCTGGCCTGGCAACGATTTTCGCCACTCAATGAAAAAGGAGAACGCGAAACGCCTGCCAATACAGGGATGAAGGGCGATAAGCTTGTCGGAAAGTACTATGTAGAATTCGACAAACGATTCAATGAAGAAGCCAAAGCCATTATGGAACAATGGAAGAATGGCGATTTCGAAGGTTTTTCAACGGCAACAGTCGATAAATACAATGAATTTAGTGCTGCTTTGGTTGGGAAAGACGAAAAAGCAACTGCGGCCATTCAGGATAAGATAAAAGAACTTGCCAAAAACGAAACCACCATTCTGCGTGAAGCAAAAGATATGCTGGTGCGTTGGGAAGGTCGTGATCCGGAAATCTATTTGTTGTGGACAACCATGAATAATTGGGTTTACGAAGGATTCAACACAACCTACGCAAAAATGGGAGTTGATTTTGATCGTTTATACTACGAATCCGAAACCTTTATTTTGGGGAAAGATCTTGTGGCTGAAGGCT
>Ga0302296_1000660_pt1 | contig 27668 bp, 26 predicted proteins | sample III_Fen_N3_1_FD_194546 | JGI IMG/M metagenome (GOLD analysis project Ga0302296, IMG submission 194546) | Peat permafrost microbial communities from Stordalen Mire near Abisko, Sweden - III_Fen_N3_1 | ecosystem: Environmental > Terrestrial > Soil > Wetlands > Permafrost | place: Sweden: Abisko...
ATGAATGCATCGTGAATAAATCCAACATTTTATATGGTCCATATAAAATGTTGATGTGGGATGATTCTAACCATGATACATTCATTCATTTTATTCATTCATATTGGCGCGGGATGCGTCCCGCGCCGACGGCCGTGGTTTCCAATTTATGACGTTATTACGAATGTATTTTTCAACATTTCCATATTCTGTTTCATCGCGAATGATTCGATCATAATACCGCGATTGCCATTCAAACGGGATATTATTGATCCGCGCATAGGTTGTCACGGCGGCCTTAAATCCACGGATGATGGAACCGATATTTTGTGATTGAATTCCCATTGAATTGGGGCTGAATTCTTTGTTGAATTCATTTTCACCAATTGTGATAATCGCATGAAAATGATCAGGCATGACAATGAATTCACCTAATTCAATCTGCGTATCCGGTCGCAATTGTATTGATCTTTTCCATTCGTTTTCGGCACATATCCCTAATTCAGATAAATGCATAACCGAATCGGATATTTTTCCGAAGACGGCCGATCTACCTTTCACACAAATGGTGATGAAATAATGGTTTGAGCTACCGTAATCGTAGCCCAATAATCGGTTGGTACCGTTTCGGTAAATTCCCTTAAATCTGTCAGACATAGATTTAAGATACGAATTCCGGAAAAATGTTCCAAACAACAGATCAAATTTCGTTGGTGTTTACCCATAAATTATACGTAGGCGCGGGACGCATCCCGCGCCCATGCATAAATAAAATGAATGCGCAAATAGCATATAAAACACACCACAACCCCATCCCGCGCCCAAACATGAATAAAATGAATGCACGAATAAATCATAACGCAAACGCATCCCCGCGCCACGCATGCATGAATAAAATGAATGCATGAATAAATTCGACACAGGCATCCTACACCACAATAAAATAAACGGGGAAATGAAAAGCGCGGGATGCGTCCCGCGCCAACGGTAAAATGACAATTGAATAATTTACACCGATAACACCCGTTCTTCCTTCGGAACACGGAACAGCATCAGCAATCCGGCGACAAAGAAGAAGGCAACCGATAATACAGAGAATCGCATGTCGTTGAAGACCAATTCCATGGTTCCAAAAAACAGAGTTCCGCAAACGATTCCGATTTTCTCGGTGGCATCGTAGAACGAGAAATAACTGGCGTGATCTTCGGTTTCGGGTAAGAATTTAGAATAGGTAGAACGGGCCATGGCTTGTACGCCTCCCATTACAAGTCCTACAGTACACGCCAATGCGTAAAATTCTACAGGCGTATGAATGAGGAACGCACCACCACATACTGCTATCCATATTACAATGGAAATACCTAATGTTTTGATGTTTCCAATGCGTTGCGATAAGCGTGACATAATGAACGCACCGGCCGCGCCCAATAATTGGATCAATAAAATGGCAATGATCAAACCACTGTCATTGGGTTTACCCGTTGCCGGATCAATGGGCCAATCGATTTCTTTCTTGGCGAAATAAGTGGCCATTAGCATAACGGTTTGTACACCAGTGTTGAAAAAGAAGAATGCTGTGAGGTAACGTTTCAAACGGAATGTTTTGCGGAACTCTACAAAGACTTTCTTCAATTCCGTAAATCCTTTCCAGATATACCCTTTTTCTTTCACGCGATTGGATGTTGTGTTCGGCAATACACGGTAGGTGATTTGTGAAAAGGCAATCCACCAAATACCTACAAGAATGAAACAGTATTTCACCGGCATAGCCTCAATTACATCTGGTGTTACTTTGGCATAATCGTCAAAATAACCAAAGGTCAACGCTGGGATTTTGATCAACAAGAGGCAAATCACCAATAATAACATCGACCCGAAATACCCCATGGAAAATCCACGAGCAGAAATTTTATCGTGATCTTTCGGTTCGGCAATCTCAGGTAAGTAGGAATTATAGAACACTAAGCTATTCCAGAAACCAATGCTGGCAATGAACAAACTGAGCAAACCGACTTCAATTAAATCGCTTTCCAATAAATCATTGAAGTAGAATAGCGAAACACACGCTGTAGCTCCCAAATAACAGAAAAACTGCAGGAAACGTTTTTTATTTCCACGGTAATCGGCAATTCCCGAAAGCAAAGGCGATAAAAACGATACCAACAAAAACGAGGCGGAAAGCACAAAACTCATCAAGGCCGAATTGGAAACTTCCCAGCCAAAGAAATTGACGGTAACGTTTACCCCTTCAGGCAAAGCCGTTTCCGGTGCTAAATGATGTACTTTATTATAGTTCTCTGTATAGTGAGTGGTAGTAACCGTATCGTAGAAAATTGGAAAGATGGCTGACGAAATAACGAGGTTGTAAACAGAGTTGGCCCAGTCATACATGACCCAACCGCGAATGGTACGCTTATCCCCTTTTTTTATATGATTCGCCACTACCGGAGCGGCTTCATTCGTCAATCCTTCATTTTCCATTGCTCCAATTCAGTTAGTGAGAAACCGTATTCCCGTCTACATAATCTTGCAGGTACGCGAATTTTTCAGTCAGTTTTCCGTTCAAATTAGTTTCACTAGCGCGACCGATAACATCATCCGGATCTTCACCCATGAGGCAAGGAAGCACGTATTTGATGAGTTCGTTTCCAAAATCTTCGGAAGCATCCATTGGTAATTCGCACGGCAAGTTATCTACTGCCATTACGGCAATCGCATTTTCTAACCAAGGATCAACTTCAACGCCTGTTGCAGGATCATATCCATAAACAGGATTTGCGATTACGGAAGGTCGAATGGTACATGCAATTGGTCCGGCAATATCACAGGAAATATCAGCTACCACGCGGGTTTTTGCTCCGGGCTTTTGGAAATCTGATTGTGTGATGATGTTCGGTGATTTATCGCTCCAGAAATGACAAGCAATGTATACCTGTGCAGCTGAGATATAAGGTGCAAACACCGATTTGTATAAATGCGGGTTTGCGTAAAAATCTTGTTTTTCAAACGGTGTTCCGTCAATTCTTGCGTAGTAATCTTCTACGTCGAGGTGCGTGAAGACAGGGCCGTCAAATTGTTGGTGAAGGAACTCTTCCGGGCTTACTTCGGTAATATCCAGTAAATCCATGATTTCGCGGGCTCCGTAACCTACCCGACCGAATCCGGTGAGTACAATCTTGGTATCTTTCGGCAATCGGATTTTCTTGATCTCCTCTTCCATTTCCACACGATCTTTGCATTCGTTGGCAGGTTTAATGGAATAAGCACCAGTTTTCTTTCCGAACGTCAACATTCCGTTGTAGCACCCAACAATTCCGGCATAACGACCGAAACCGATGATGCGTTTGTTTTGTTTGTTTTTGAGTACTTCGTAATCGATCAATTGGATTTTTTTATCCAAAACGGCTTGCAATAAGCGACGATTGTAAGGTTGCTTTTTAATGGTATGGGAGAAAAACAAAAACTTTTTTGACGGAATCAAATCGTCGATGTTTACTTCTTTCACTCCCATAATGATATCGCAATCATTCAGGTTATCAACGATCTGAATTCCTACCTGTTGGTATTCTTCGTCTTTGAAGGCACGCACATGACTTGTCTGCACAACCACATCTACGTGTGGAAATTTCGTTTTCACCAGTAGGCATTGTTGGGGAGTCAGCGGAACTCGTTTGTCCGGTGGTACTTTTCCTTCCCTAATAATACCTAGTTTTACTTGAGCCATTCTACTATTTTTGTGGACTTCCAATAGGTTGTTCCAATAAATAATTATCTATCAATTCGCGGACGCAGCCTCTCCCTCCTTTGAGGTTCAAGACAACATCTACGGCATGTTTTACCACTTGCACCGCATCAGACGGACAACAGCTAAAACCAACAGCTTCCATTACTTGGAGGTCATTGATGTCATCACCTATCATCGCGACTTCATCAAGGTTAATCCCAAACTCGGTGCACCATTGTTTCAGGATGTCTATTTTGGGTTCCTGCCCTACATAAACATGCTGTATTTTCAAGGTATTGGCGCGATTAATGACCATTTTATCGGTAAAGGCAGAAGAAATAATGCCGATTCGAAGTCCCATTCCCTGAGCTTTCATGATCGCCATTCCGTCTTTTGCGTTGTACTTTTTGATTTGGTCGCCCGATTCAGTATAATACATACCGGCATCGGTCAATACGCCGTCTACATCTAAAATCAGCAACTTGATTTTAGCTAAAAGCGGTTTTAAATGATCGAGCACAAACAAGGGTTTGTAGAGCAATGAATACAAATCCACTTCGTTTTCTTCGGCAAAAGCCTCCAAATCGATCATGGATAATTCACCTACACTGTCCACTTGAAAATCAGCCATAAACTGGTTGAAATCCACACCGAACTTGGTGCACAATCCTTTAATATTTTGTTCTAAATACTGCATTACACAATCGAATAACCAACCGCATTTGCAATCGGTTTGATAGAGGTTAACAATGCTTCAAACTCGGCATGATTCAACTGCTGTGAAGCATCCGATTTGGCTACTTTCGGGTTCGGGTGAACTTCGATCAATAACCCGTCGACTCCCAAAGCCGTACATGCACGTGTTAATCCGGCAACACCGTAGGCATAACCCATAGCGTGACTCGGATCGAGTACTACCGGAAGATTGGTGTAATGTTTCAACCATTCTACACCGCACAGATCAAGCGTAAAGCGTGTTCCGGTTTCAAAGGTTCTGATTCCGCGTTCGCACAACAACACGTTTTCATTTCCGCCCGAAAGCACAAATTCAGCTGCTTGCACAAATTCTTGCAACGTAGTTCCAAAACCACGTTTGATCAACACCGTTTTTTGTGTTTTGGCACAGGCACGCAAGATTCCTTGATCGTACATGGCTTTTGCCCCTACCTGAATTACGTCAGCGTGTTCGATAATTTCATCGATATGAGTAGCGTCACGAGCTTCGGTAACCACCGTAAACCCATGTTCTTCGCGCATTTTAGCGAGTAATTTTAACCCGTCGAGGCCCATTCCCTGAAAACTGTAAGGGCTGGTTCGTGGTTTGTAACAACCTCCGCGCAATGCTGTGAGTCCGTTTGCTTTTAGCAAGGCCGCAGATTGACGAATTTGTTCTTCGGATTCTACCGAACAAGGTCCGGAAATGATGAGCGTGTTCCCTGTTTTCCCACCAATTGTGGTATTACCGACCGTTACTTCACGTGTTTCGTTACGGTAATTACGAGAAGCCAATTGCATGTCGTTTGGAAACACCCAATGCTCGGCTACGTGGTTTTCTAACCCGTTAGGAATCTCTTTTACGCCTGACCCTGTGATCAATACGTTAGTTGCGTTGGATACAACGTGAAATGCCTTGTATTGTGCGGCCAATTGACTTGCTTCGCTTGCAGAGACCGTATCTTTTAAATGTAATATCATAATTCTCCCTTGATCAGGTTCACAAAGGTAATAATTCCTTGCGCTTCGTTGGCATCATTTACCACCGGCAGGTACAGAATTGGGAAAGAACAACGCTTAATCAATGCCAAGAGCTCGTTTACCGTAGCCGATTCATTCAACGAAACAGGTCGTTCATTCATGTATTCGCTCACCGATGCCTGAAAAGTAGCTGCTCCGAATTTTAGCAAAGCCTTGCGCGCATCAGCGTTTGAGACCAATCCGATCAATTTCGTTGATTGATCAATGACCAAGGTAAATCCGAGGTTTCCGCTTTCGATACTTTGCAACACCGATGTAAACGTGGCGTCGGCTAGCGAAATGGTTGGCGATTCGGATAAGGGAATCATGAAATCGCGCACTTTGAACTGCGAATCCACCTCACGTTTGGTCAAATCCATCAGCGCATGACCGATACTTGGTGCGTTGAATAAATACGATCCGGAAACAGATGTATGAACGCCCATATTGCGCAGGATGAACGAAACTTCACCGTTTACACCACCATCTACATGTACCGATTTATTAGGGTATTTGTGCTGGAAATCGCGAATCTTCTTGAAATTTGTCGCATCAAACACACCGCCACTTTGTCCGGGAACGGTTGCCATCAGCAGCAAGAAATCAAACGAATTATAGGCATCGAACTCGGCAATACTGGTAGGCGTTGTAATGGCCAAACCGCGCTTTCCGGTGATGTCGGAAGGTAAATCAAGCGGCGCTGTTAAATCTTCCAATTGAAAAGTCACATATTCCACCGGAACCTCACGCAGTAAATCGAAGTACTTTTCGGGCTGTGTGGTGATGATATGCAGGTCAATCGGAATGTTGCACCAGGTGCGAATGTTACGGATATCGTTGAACACATTCAGATCGTCGTTACAATCAACGTGTAGTAAATCAACTTTATGGGCCACCAAATCTGCGATTGTTGTTTGCAGATCTCGCTTCTTGTCCGAATATATGGAGGCTGAAATTCTCATGGGGTAAAAATAATGAAAGATGGGGCAAAAAACACCGTTGGGCAAACGAACTTATTAACGGTTAATGAAAACTGTTTCGTTGCAGTAATTCGCAGGATTTGACAAAGAGGTTGCTTTGGAACGAACTACTTTTGATTGCATAAACCGAATTGCATGAAACAGTATCCCTTCTTGATATTATAGTCTTTTATTGAGTAGTGTAACAAAGTAGATGAAAGACAGAGGCGCAATTCAGAAATGGGTTGCGCTTTTCGCATCTTTCATTTTCAGGCATGCCTTATTCGTAAAGAAAACCCCATGTTACTTAAACTGTGATTTTGAAGAAAAGAAAACATAAAAAGTATGACCTACATCATGAATTCGGGAAAAGGTTGCGTGTAATTTCGCCCTTCATTTTGAAGTGGTATGAAACAAGTTTTTGCGTTTTTTCTAGGAATTACAGCCTGTTTATCAAGTGTTACGGCTCAACAGGAAACAAGTACGATCGATCAAAAAGGAACGTTTTTCATTTACTGGGGATGGAATCGTGATGCTTACACGAAATCGGATATTCAATTCAAGGGAAACGATTACGATTTTGAGTTGAAAGATGTGATTGCGAATGACCGTCAATCGCCGTTTAGTGCGCGCATTTACCTGAATCCGAAAAACATTTCCATTCCGCAATACAACTTGCGATTGGGGTATTATTTCAAGAACAAGTACCAAGTTTCGTTTGGTGTTGATCACATGAAATATGTGATGAAAAACGATCAAACCACTCCCATCGACGGCTATATTCACAATTCAGGAACGGTCTACGATGCGGAATACAAAGACACCAGTATTGCGTTGGCGCGCGATTTTTTGTTGTTTGAACATACAGACGGATTGAATTACCTGAATATAGAATTACGTCGTTCGGATGTTTTGTATGCCCGCAAGAATTTTGTGGTGAGCGTGCAAGAAGGTGGAGGAGCCGGAATACTCGTTCCAAAAACGAATGCAACTTTGCTTGGCAATCCGCGACACGATGCGTTTCATTTATCGGGCTACGGTTTGGGCGTTGTTGGTGCGGTGAACTTCACGTTCTTCAACTATTTCTTCCTGCAAGCCGAAGCAAAAGGCGGATTTATCCACATGCCGGATATTCGCACAACGATGAATGCTTCCGACAAAGCCAGTCAGCATTTTTGCTTTTTGCAGTTCAACGGATTGTTTGGCGCGCGGTTTAATCTGTTGTCCAAGAAAAAATCGAACTGATTCTAGTCCACACGTTTCGCGGAAATATCATCCACATACAGGACGGTGTTGTGATCTTTCGTATTGGCAGTAATTCCAAATTCGATACTGCTGTACATTCCTTTTGTTCCTTGCTGATTGTATAAAAAGTCTTTCGGCAAGGTTCGCCACTTATCTTGGTCAATGATCAGTGTTCCGTTTTGCCAAACTTTGACATATCCTTTCTTTTTCTGCGACAGCTTCACTTCCAATTCAACCTGAACCCATTGATCGCGCGGAAAAAGCAGCGGTGTTCCGGCTTGGATAATATCGTCATTGAAAAACTTGTGTTCCACTCGCAACGCTCCATCTACAATGGCCAACCGAATCCCAGGACCGGCTCCAATGGCGGTTTGTTCTTCCAAATCCATGATAAACAACCATTGCGCTGTGCCCGTTCCTGCCAGGTAATACCAAGCAGAAAGATGTACGGTTTCCTTTTCCCAAAAGGCCATGTTTTGTTTAGAAACACTCGCTTTAGAAACATCCGACGCTGGTGAAGCAATCGCTTCCATCTTAAAACTCTTATTTCCGGAATGTTTGATCAGCGTATCGATGGTATGCGTGTTTTCTGCTTTTGTAAGTTGAAAAAAAGACCAGAATTTATCGTCAGCTTCAGCGATCATATCATCTGCAACAACATAATTCTCGAACGAGTCATCGTATGAATTCGGTCCGGCGAAATGCTTTTTCTTATTGCAAGAAGTAAGCGCCAGTAATATCATGAAAAGTGAAATCAGTATTTTCATCTGCTAGCTAAAATTGGTATCCAAACGTTAATCCACCCCAATTTTCCCATTGAAAATCAACGAGGTAAGAAACAATCGGAGAATAAGAAATGCGTAAGTAATAATGTTTTTCGAGCGGTTGAAAACGGTAACCTACTGCCAATGGCATGCGCAGAAAGATTGCTCCGCGGGTGGTCATAGAAAAAGTCTGTCCGGCAGCCAAATCCAAACCATGTCCATTTTTACCAACCACGGCATGTACCATCAACGGAAAAACAAGTGCTGAACCGTTATTGCGATCTATCGGTGCTACGCTAAATCCAACTCTACCAATCAATTGAAATTGAGGTTTTTCGATGAATCCTTTTTCATAATTGATTGAAGCAAACCCTCCGCTTCCGGCCAGTTCAAACGAAAGATAGCGATGCTTTTGCGCAAACAAACAACTTACGGCTAACAAACTAAAGGTCAACAATAACCAATTCTTCATGCTCAATGTATAACTGATAGAATACAATTCATTTTAATCGCTTACTAAAATAGTTATTTCATTGAAAGCTTGATCATTGCTCTGTAAAACGAATAAGTTCATCGAGCAAATAGTCGTTCAAATCACTGAACCGATGGCAGGGTCCGGCAGGTGAAAATTTGGAAATTCGGAGAGCTAATGTATCACCCGAGCGAATCAATGAATCTTCGTTTTGCAAATACGCCTTTAGCCATTCTCTACTTGGTGCGCGCTTCATCATTCCTTGTAAGGCTGGTCCGGTAGTGGGTTTATCTAATAGGTGGCAGGCAGCACAATTCTTTTTTAAATAGATTGGTGCGTTTTTCATTCGATCAACTATTTCCACATCCTTAACTCCACAAGCGAATCCTTCTTCTTTCTGTTGGTTACACCCCACATTTAAAAAGACAAATCCAACAACCAGAAAAAGGATCAATCGTCTCATAAAAACCGTTTTCGTTGTTTGGGAGTTGGCAAAGCACATTGCTGATTGGCGAGTTTGTGCCGGCGTTTGGCGATCCAGTTATAAACGCCGTCGCGCAGAAAGCGAGGAACAATACTGAAAACACGGAGCCATGAGTAAGGTGCTTTTAAATGAGACGTCACTTTTAAAGCTCCGGAAGATCGTTCGAATAACCGCGTGCCGTTCCAAAAATAAAAGGTGCTTAAATCGGGTTGTGGGAATTGCTGCTCTTGAAAAAACCGTTGTGCAGCTTCCGATTGCAAGGCACAGAAATGAACGGTTGTATCGCGCTCGTGGTCGAGGATAAACTGAACGGAACGGTTGCAAAAACCGCAATCACCATCGTAAAAAACCACTGGGAAATCCATGGGTTAAAGGTAAGGTTTAATGGTGATTTTTTGCTGAGGAAAATGTAAAAGTTTAAATGTTTAAAATTGGCAAATTTTACAATTTTACACTTTTCAAAGAAGTCTATTTTCACTGGCCTGCAGAAGATCTCAATCAATAAAAAACCATCAAAAAAGTAACGTCCAATTAATATCCTTCCTCGATTCTTAAAATTCGCCAAAATCACGAACCTCTCACCTCTCCCACCATTTCCAACAACTTAAAACCGTATTTTTGGATCGCTAAAAAATGAACCAATGAAAATAGGAATTCTTCTCTCGGGTTGTGGTGTTTATGACGGTGCTGAAATTCAGGAAGCGGTGTTATCCATGCTGGCTGTTCAGGAAATAGGCGCTGAATACATTTGCATTTCGGTTGATGCCCCGCAACATCATGTCATCAATCATGCAACAGGCGAAGAAATGCCTGAAACGCGCAATATGCTGGTAGAAGCTGCTCGCATTGCCCGTGGAGATATACACAACATCAACACCATTGCTCCGGCCGATATTGATGCGCTCATTATTCCCGGTGGATTCGGAAGCGCGAAGAACTTTACTAAATGGGCGTTTGAAGGACCAGATGGCGCCATTTTACCGGAAGTGAAGCTCTTGTTGGTGAATTTGGTGAATGTCGGGAAACCGATTGCAGCCTTGTGTGTGAGTCCGGTTGTTTTGGCGAAAGCCTTTGAGGGTTCAGCAATTCACGCCAATATGACTATTGGCAGCGACAAAGAAGGATCACCGTATAGCATTCCTGATTTCTCGGCCGGACTAGCAAAAACGGGAGTTGAACTGGTAATGAAAACCGTTCGTGAAATTCAAATCGACACTGCAAACAAGCTAGTAACGGCTCCGTGTTATATGATGGATGCCACCATTTTAGAAATCAGAAACAACATTCGTCAAGCCGTTGAGGCATTGCGCGATTTGATCTAAATCACCCAACCATGCAAGCATACCACGAACGAAAAGCAGTACACGATGCGGCTGTTCAACAATTGAAACAACAGTTTAACCATCTTGCTTTTGCTCGTTTGGCGAGTATTGTATTGGCGTTGACTTTCGGTTACCTCGCCATTCGTTCGGGAAATACCGTTCAGATAATTGTAGCAATCGTCTCTTTCCTTGTTTTTGTGGTACTGATGCGCATGCATTTCGGTGTGAAACGGAAATTGGTACTGGAACAAACGTTGGTGAAAATCAATGAAACGGAACTAGACTTTCTAGAAAAACAGCTCTTACCGTTCGATGGTGGAACGCGTTTTTTGGAACCCAATCATCCGTATACCTACGATTTGGATATTTTCGGAGAACATTCCTTGTTTCAGCATTTGAATCGCACCCAAACAGTAATGGGAACAAGTGGCCTGGCACAATCGCTCCTCGGAAAGACTGATTCGGAAACCATTCAAAAACGTCAGGAAGCGATTGCCGAACTCACTCTCCTGCTTGAATGGCGCCAATTGTTTACCGCCAAAGCATTATTGGCCAATGACAATGAAAAAATTAGCGACACCTTGCGTTCATGGAACAATAACCAACCAACTGTTCCTGTTTTCACAACAATATTGAGTTATGCTTTGCCAATTTTGGGAGGTGTTTTTAGCATACTCGGTTTTCTGCCCGGTGGAAGTTCGTTGTTTTTGAATGTGGCGGTCATCGTTTTTATTTTCAACCTGATTGTATTGGCTTCGCAGTTGAAGAAAATGAATGCCGAGATTGCCTTTGCTGATAAGATCAATCAAACCTTATTGCGCTACAGCGAATTATTGCATGCCATTGAAACACATGAATGGAAAAGCACCTTATTGAAAGACATTCAACAACGACTCAATTCATCACAAACTTCAGCAAGTAACCAAATTCTTACACTTTCACGCATTTTTGCTTCGCTGGAAAGTCTGCAAAACGGCATGGGGGCCATTCTCTTCAACGGAACAGTGTTGTTTCACTTACACACCTACCGTAAATTGCTTCGTTGGAAATCGGCTCATGCGGAAGAGTTGGACAACTGGCTTCAACAAATTGGCGAAGCTGAACTCTTGCTTTCGTTTGCGAACCTGTATTACAACAATCCCGACTTTCACTTTCCGGAGTTGAACGATCAAGCCGAACTCCAATTCAGCGAACTGGGACATCCATTGATTTCAGCCACAAAGCGCGTGAGCAATTCCGTCGATTTTTCCGACAAACAGTTTATCGTGCTCACCGGTTCCAACATGTCGGGCAAAAGTACGTTTCTGCGAACCCTAGGCGTGAACTTGGTGTTGGCCAATGCCGGAGCTCCTATTTGCGTGAAATCGGCTAGTATTCAACCCATGGATATTTTGGTGTCGATGCGCTTATCTGATTCCTTGAGTGATAGTGAATCGTATTTCTTTGCCGAGGTGAAGCGCTTGAAGGAAATTATGACCGAATTGGAAAACCGTCGTTGTTTTATCTTATTGGACGAAATTTTACGTGGAACCAACTCCGACGACAAACGCACGGGTACCATTGAAGTGTTGAAAAAAGTAATTGCCAAAAATGCCATCGGTGCCATTGCAACCCACGATTTGGAGGTATGCAACACAACCGATGAATATCCTGAAATGCTTGTAAACAAATGTTTTGAAGTCGAAATCATCAACAATGAGTTGAAGTTTGATTACCGTTTACGCGATGGAATCTGTCAGAACAAAAGCGCCACCTTTTTGATGAAGAAGATGGGAGTCATCTAAATTAAGAAGTCATTTTCCTTTCTTTTCCAACACAAAGACACAAAGAAGACGGACAATTCTGGCGTGTTAAAAGATCACAAAGAGATTTAGGTAGAACACCTTTGTGATCTTAACAAGCCTATTCATTCAAAAAACCTTTGTGCCTTTGTGGTAAAATACATGTGCCTCTCCTTGTCACATCAAGAACTTATCAACCGTTAATATCCATTAATTTATTGATTAAACGCGGTTTACGTAATGATCACCTTCCGGTAATGCCATCAACTGTTGAAATTTATACGTGAAAAACGGGCATATTTAACGGAAGCAACGTACTTTTGTGGCAAAATAGCATTGCTAAAAAACGAATGTATGAACGAATTTGGTAAACGGGGAAACAACGCCGATTTGAAGGCAACAATCGGTCTGGAAAATCTCGGAAACGTATTCTGGAACTTAACACCTGCTGAATTGGTAGAAGATACCATCATTAACGGACAAGGTGTATTAACCGACACTGGTGCAATCGCCATTGAAACAGGTGAATTCACAGGTCGTTCGCCGAAAGACCGCTTTGTGGTGAAAGATGCGAAAACGGAAGATAGCGTTTGGTGGGGTGATGTCAACATTCCTCTTTCTACGGAACAATTCGACGCGTTGTACAATCGCATGAAAGCGTATTTGACAGGTAAAGATGTGTATGTGCGTGATGCATATGCGTGTGCAGATGACAATTTCCGCATGAATCTTCGTGTTACAGCAGAATTTCCATGGTCAAACATGTTTGCTTACAACATGTTCTTACGTCCAACAGACGCTGAAATCGAAAACTTCGAAGCAGAATGGAACATCGTTTGCGCTCCGGGTTTCTTAGCAGATCCTGCTATCGACGGAACACGTCAGCACAATTTCGCTATCTTGAATTTCACCCGTAAAATGATCATCATTGGTGGTACAGGTTACACAGGTGAAATTAAAAAAGGAATTTTCTCGGTATTGAACTACGTTCTTCCGCACGAAAAAAATGTATTGTCGATGCACTGCTCGGCAAACGTTGGTGCTGAAGGCGATACGGCTATTTTCTTCGGTTTGTCAGGTACCGGTAAAACTACCTTGTCTTCTGATCCTAATCGCAGATTGATTGGTGACGACGAGCACGGTTGGGCTGATAATTCAGTTTTCAACTTCGAAGGTGGATGCTACGCAAAAACAATCGATCTTTCTCAGGAAAAAGAACCGCAAATTTACGATGCGATCAAGTTTGGAGCTATTTTGGAAAACATCGGTTTCATCGGTGAAACTTCCACTCCGGATTACACAGACGGATCAATCACGGAAAACACACGTGTTTCTTACCCTATCAACTTCATCGACAATATCATGACACCTTCTGTAGGTGCCGGACCAAAAAATATTTTCTTCCTTACAGCTGATGCATTTGGTGTATTGCCTCCGATCTCTCGTTTAACGAAAGAGCAAGCAATGTATCACTTCATGTCGGGTTACACCGCTAAAGTTGCCGGAACAGAAGTTGGTATTACAGAACCTACAACAACTTTCTCTGCTTGTTTCGGAAAAGCGTTCTTACCGCTTCACCCTGCTAAATACGCGAAATTGTTGGGCGAGAAATTGCACGGAACCGACATCAAAGTATGGTTGATCAACACCGGTTGGTCAGGTGGTGCTTACGGTGTAGGAAGTCGTATGAAATTGTCTTACACACGTGCTATGATTACAGCTGCGTTGACAGGAAAATTGGACAACGTTGAGTTTTCAACGCTTCCGGTATTCGAATTGGCATTCCCTACTTCGTGCGAAGGTGTTCCAAGTGAGATTTTGAATCCGCGTGAAACATGGTCAGATAAAGGAGCTTACGATAAAACGGCCAATCACTTGGCTGAACAATTCGTGAAAAACTTCGAAATCTACGCAGCGGAAACTTCAGCTGATATTTTAGCTGCAGCTCCAAAAGTTAAAGCAACGGTTTAAGTAACCGATTCTCAATAATTGCAGAAAGGATCGTTAGCCTAAGGCTGACGATCCTTTCTTTTTGAATTTACCTTTCATGAAAACCATCACCATCTCAGAAGGCAAAACCAATATATTTCTTTTACCTGCCTCATTAATTCTCGTCGTTAGCATTCCATTTTGTATTTTTCTTCCGTTTGTTGGTGTTCCGATTTTGGTAGTTGCTATAAGTCTTTTTATGGCAACAACAGGAATAGAAATTGTTGCATCCGGAAAAAGTTATAGAAAATACACAGACTATTTTGGATTGCGATCAGGAGCTTGGTATACGATTGATTCGGTGGTGCTCGTAGAATTAAAACTTTCAGTTGAATCAACAACTATTCAGGATATCAATAGCAGAACTACCCTAAAGTCTGTTACATACGATTTGTTTCTTCAAGATGAATTCGGAAAAGAGCAAATGATCTATGAGTTTCTCGCATACAAACCGGCCAAAGAAGCTCTGAACGCTTTTGCAGATATAAAGCAAATTGAAGCAATAGATCGCATCGCTGCGAAAATTCAGGAAAACCGCATGAAGCGAGGTAATCGATAGGAATAATTGGTAACTTTCCATTAGATTTTTCAAACGATGATTAAGTGGTGTTGTTCGTGCTTTTTGATGTGTTTTCTGCAAGTGGCAGGACAACAGTCTACTTCTACCGAATCGGGTTTAAAATCACATCATTTTCAATCGTTTCTTGAAATGAAAGCTGCGGCTATAGCAGCAATTGACTGGAACTCCATTGAAACATTCGATCAAGACGCAACACTTGATTTTCTCACTTATCTCTACAACAGACCACAGGATTCTACGAATTATTTTTGGCACGAAAAATACAACTCATACGGAGATTTCAGTTCGTTTGAAGCTTTCACAGCCTACCATGTTCCATATGTTCATTTAATCGATATCGATCAAGACAAGGATTTGGATATTCTGTATGAAGGTTATGAGATGCCGGGCTATAATACCCGAACGACACTGGTTTTTATTCGACACAAAAAGCGCTACTTTGAAGTTGTATCTGAAGATGGTGTAGTTGTAAGTCTGAATCGTTTACCGAATAAAACCACGGAACTGATTGTTTTTCATTACCCCTGTTGCAGTGAATATACCGAAGCACTGAAAGTCTTAGAGTTTTCAAAATCAGGAACTACTACTATCTTCAATCAACAGGAGGCGATTGGTTTTGCAGGAATTATGGATGAACGATTGAATGAACACACTGTAGTTCCTTTACTACCAAACTCGTTTGCAGAAATCACGACTGATTCAACTTATTTGTTTAATCGTCCGGATCCGGAGAATCTTTTATTGGATGATTCTTCTATGGTAGATATTGAAATTGATTATGCCCTTTTCATAGCACAATGTAAATCGGGCACAACCGGACGTATTTTAGACAAATACACAGATGAAACGGGGAATGAATGGTATTTCATGGAATTAGACACAGCTCAGGCAGATCAATTTACAGTATATGAATATGCGTTTTACGACAAAACACTAGAACAATATGCCGGATGGATTCCTGTGGAAAAATGCCGTTTAAAAACAACAGAACCATGAAGAATTTTCTTTATATCATACTGATTTTTATCGGTCATCAATCAACGGCGCAACTCACGATCTCGCGCCTCACCGACAGCTCATTTGTTTTCACCACTTCCCGGTTATACATTGACAATGGCGACAGCTCTGTTTTTCCTGCCAACGGATTGATCAAAGTGACTTCAGCAGGTGTTTTACTCATTGATACGCCTTGGGATACAACCCAATTTCAGCCTCTACTCGATTCCATTGAAAAGCGCTTTCATTCTCCAGTAAAATGGGTGATTTCAACGCACTCACACGCCGACCGAACAGCAGGATTGAATTATTACAGGACAAAAGGAATAGCCACCTACACGTCGTTTTCGACTCGCAAAATCTGTGAAGAACGCGGCGAACCGCAACCGGAGTTTGTGTTTTACCACGATACGGTGTTTCAATTGGGCGCAACCAAGGTGCAAACCTTTTTTCCGGGCGCGGGACATACTCCAGACAACATTGTCATTTGGTTTCCGGAAGAACGTATTTTGTATGGCGGTTGTTTCATCAAATCGGTTGAAGCCACTGATATTGGTAACAGAGCAGATGCGAACTTCGGCACTTGGGAAATGTCTGTACGATTGGTTGAACGGACCTTTAAACATCCGAAGTGGATCATTCCCGGACATCAATCCTGGGAAAGCAAGAAGTCACTCAAGCATACCAAAAAGCTGATCCGGAAAATCTGATTTCGTCACCACTGATTTTATATTGATTGACCAATTGAAAAAATCTTGCCACAGATGACTCAGATGTTCACAGATAAATTTGACAATTGATAGTGCAATCTCTGCTTTTGCATAGTCTGTGGCTGAAAATATTTCAGGACATTTAAGGATCAAGCCTTTCCAGTTTATACCGCGATTCAGCAATGGTTGTCCCAGATTGATCTTTTGTATAAACCAAGCGAAAGCCCTCACCTTCTGAGCGATCAAACTGTAAGTCGCGAACGGTTAATTCCGTAGCGCTTTTGATGCCACAGGTAATGGATTCAGCTTCAAACGAGAAACTCAATTGCAACGGAACAGCAGTGTTGTTGAGAAAACGCAAGTCTTTGTAACCATAAACAACCGTAGCATCGGCACCCAATGGCGTAAACCGATCTTCTTCTTTGTAAATATCTACGGTATGGTTGTAGCGCTCCAGTATTGTCAATCCTGCCAGTAAAGCCGTATGGTAAACAATTCCTGACAATTGACACAAACCTCCGCCAACAGCTTCTTGAAGTGTTCCGTTAACGATATTACGACCGTTCTTATAACCGCGCTTTGCAGTTGGATCACCGATGATTTTCCAAAAAGAGAGCATTTCACCGGGCATCACAATGACCTGTTCCAATTCGCCGGCAGCTCGTTGCAAGTTATGTACTTTATTTTCGAATAAGTATGTGCGCTTAATTACCTGACTGACAGTCAATCGAATCGGTTCTTTTAAGGTTCCGCGCGAAACAGCATGCGGTATAGAACGCCTGTTTTTCCAATCGCGGTAAGCGCGTTGAAACAGACGAAACCGTCGTTTGAAAGATGCCGGAATCAACTTTTTCATCCTACTTTTTGAAGTACCACAATTACGTACGACGCATATCCTTTAAGAAACGAGCGACACAACAGGTTATCGAAAACGCGCATGAACGAACGCATACGCACCGGAAAGCGGTGAATCGGAAAAAACAAAATGCCGCGTTTGGCGACTAGCTTCCACTTTCCATTTCCTAAACGTAATAAGTCGGCTGTGTTTTGCGCATTTGAACCGTGCCAATGTGTTGCATTTACTTTTCGCTGACCGAACGAACGGCGCTTTGCGGAAGGGAAATCCACGATAAACAATCCGTCTTTGACCAACAAGCGATGCGCTTCGTTCAAAAAACGAGTGGTTGTTTCAGCATCGAGGTGCATCAACACGTGCATGGAAAAGGCTTTTTCAAACGATTCGACCGGTAAGTGCGTGTCGGTAATTTCGGCGATATGAAACTGTTTATCGGGGAATTTCTGTTTGGCTTCTTCGGTCATTCCTTCGCTGAAGTCAACACCATCCGTAGCGCGAGCCATAAATCGTCCGGTTCCGCAACCCATGTCCAACACCGATTTTGTAGGATTCTCAGGAAGCCAGCGATCTAAAAAAGCGCATTCTTGTTTGTGAATGTATTGCCCATAACTCGATCTGCCGAAACGATCATCGTCGTATTCTTTTCCTATGCGATCGTAATAAGCTTTTACAGTTTCGGCCATGCGGGATGATTTTTGCGATTTAAAGATAATGAAAACCGGAAGATGCAATTAGTTGAGTTGAAAGTACAGTTTTTATCACTGAATTTGTAAGTTCTATTTAATTTAGGAGATTACAAACACCCCATTAATAATCTTCGATGGCCATAGGATTTACACCCAAATATCTAGATTCCCTATCTTTCAATGAGTTAACTCAATCTCAACTTTTGGTTCTCGCGCATAAGACTATAAAGAAAATAGAGTGGAAAATAGAATTCATAAGTGAGTCCGGGCTTATTGTGACAACGGATAATGGCCTGTTTTCATGGAATGCAGAAATTGAGATCAGATTACAGAATTCATCTTTAAGCATAAAAAGTACATCCACAGGAAATGAAATGATTGACTGGGGAAGAAACAAGAAAAATGTTACGCAGTTCGTTTCAGTTATTGGCGATCTGAAAAGTGATTTTTCAATTGAAGAACTAGATGAGGCATTTTTAGAATTAAAACCTGAATTAGCCTTACCTGAAGAGGATGTATTACAGCAATCTCCTCCAACCGGAAAAGAACAACTAACCGGTTTTTTTTCAATTTTCAAACCAAAAGAAGGTTATTTCATAACATCCATCCTACTCAACTTAAACTTATTGATTTTCATTGCAATGCTTGTTTCGGGTGCTAATATTATGCTTCCGGATAGTGACACATTGTTAAAGTGGGGAGCAAATTTCAGACCTTCAACTTTAGATGGTGAATGGTGGAGAATTATAACAAATTGTTTTCTGCACATTGGTATTATTCATCTTTTAATGAATATGTATGCTCTGATTTACATTGGTATGTTGTTAGAGCCAATTCTAGGTAAATCACGTTTTTTGTCAGCTTATTTGATCACTGGAATCATTGCAAGTCTTACAAGTTTGTGGTGGCATCATTTGACGATTAGTGCGGGAGCATCTGGGGCGATTTTTGGAATGTTTGGTGTTTTTCTTGCTCTTTTAACCACAACAATAGTAGATAAGTCAATCCGTAAATCACTGTTGAATAATATTGCTGTTTTTGTCGGACTTAACTTATTGCTTGGTGTTAAAGGCGGTATTGATAACGCCGCGCATATTGGTGGATTATTGAGTGGTTTTTTGATTGGTTATATTTTTGTTCCAAGTATCAAACGACCGGAATCGAAAAAATTAAAGTATGGAACGATTGGATTTCTTTCGATTGCTGCTATTGTTAGTACCATTGTAATGATCAAAAAAATCCCAAATGACATTGGCATTTACACTTCTAAAATAGAAGAGTTTGGTCCATTGGAGGATAAAGCTCTAAAGGTTTATTCATTACCCAAAAACGCACCAACCAAGACTTTACTGAATGAAATCGACAAGAATGGTATTCAAATCTGGTCTAAATGCCTGAAATTGATTAGTAGTTTTCAACAATTAGATTTACCCGACCAAATCAAGAAGCGAAACGAACTTTTAATTGACTACTCTAAACTTCGGATTAAAAGTTACGAGTTACTCTACAAATCAATTGAAGAAGATACGAACGCTTACGATGCGGGAATGGAAAAATACAATTACCAAATCAGACTGAAAATAGAAGAAATTAACGCTTTACAATAGCTCAACTTAAATGATCTGATGCAACAATAAATTGCTACTCTTGCTATTTTAATTGAAACTTTAAAAAGAAATGTCCTCAGAAAACCCCATAAAATGCGCTTCTGCCGAATATACAGCGAAACCGTTTCACCTCATTCAGGCCAATGAAACCGACAGGCGGTATGTGATTTCGTTTCAGGATATTGAAAAGATCAAAGCATTTATCTTCGCGTTTATTGATAGTGCATCTGAAAAAGTTGCGGTGAAATTACGCGACAACGACGATCCGGATCAACCGACAGATTATGATAGCGACGTGAAACCACAACACTTGAAAAACGTGATCAACACATTCGAAGAAACGGTTTTTTACGACGGTTACACCGATTTGATGATTCGACTTCACGAATCGGGTGATTATGTGGTTTTTGATCAGCACGGATTGGTTTTTGTGTACACACACGATGATTATTCGGAGGTATTACAACAATTGGAAAATCCGTTTAACCCCAACGAACAATTGATTTACGAAGTGAGTCACTGGCACATACGTCCGGCAAAAGCGCGAGAGAATTTGGTGGAATTCATTCGGGAATTGGGTTTGCAGTAACTATCTCGAATTTCACTATTCCATATCAAACAAATGTATATGATCACCTACGAATCCTCTTCCTCTCCTTTTTTCGAAGCCAATAAAGTTCACATTGAAACCATTGAGCAACAATTGGTTGGATTGAAGGTCGATTTTACTGGCTATTGCAATGGTTATGGTTATGATGTGGAAGCGACTTTCGTGAAAAATCAACAGACCTACCATCTGAGATTCATAAAAGGACAAACAACACAAAATGGTGTTTATATTCCGCGAAATTCACATGATCACATTGAAACTGAAATAAAAGTCAATGGATTAATAAACGCCATTCCGTTTTCGTTGGGGCGCTCTTCCTTGGTCCGATTGTTCACTGCAAAAACCTTACCTGCCCCCTACTTTCTCCGAATGAAACCCGTTGAAGATAACAGATTCACCGATCGTTTGGTTAAGATGGTTCAGAATTATGATCCGATTTCGTTGAAACAAACCAACACGCAGTTGACAGGCAAAATACGTGCTTCGTTAACGAATGTATTAGGAATGATTGAGGATTTAGCGTTTGTCTGTAACTGAATTACTTCAGCCCCTTCTTCAAAAAAGCTTCAAATTCACCGGTTGTTAAGACATAAGCACTTTGCGCAATTACCTTTCCTGTTTCATCCAATACATAAAAATACGGTTGTGTGATCGACTTAAATTGTTCCATTTGCAATTGCGCGTTTTTTTCTCCAATAGTCATCTCTGTCCCCGGAATAACTGCTCTATCGTCTGTATAAGCTGAAAAACACAGATAGTTTTCTGCTAAAAGTGCCTGAATATTTTTGTCAATTAAGATCCGATCTTCTATTTTTCGTGCATTGACACAAGCCCAACCGGTGAAATAAATCAGCACGCGCTTTTGTTGAAGTTTTCCGGCTTCTATGGCAGACGTTAGATTATCCAGTTTATAAAACACACCTTTTTTTTGAGCAGGTTCAAGCACTAATTCGGTTTTCGAACCAAGAGTCGATACAGGTTGGTTTTCAGTTTTCCTCAATTCTTCTGGCATGTTATCAACTTCCAGCATGATTTCATTGCGATCGAGAAGATACTGATCCGATGCTTTGTAGCGATTCACTGCCCGCAAAATTTGACCATACGTTTCATCCTCCACAATATCGCCATAATCGAGTATGATTGTAATGATATTAGGCCATTGAAAGATCTTATTATCAACAGTGTCCCAACCACCACAGGTTTCGAAAATCTTCATATCCAAACGAGTGGAATCATCCATTTCGAGTGAAATAGCTCCTTTTCGAACAAATGTAGGCATCTTGTTCTTCACTTTTTCGCAATCAATTTCCTGAGCGGATACATTCAACGAAATAACGCTCGTCAACAGGAAACACGAAAAGATACCTTTTAATTGGGTGATTGCAGAAAATCGGATTTTGTGAGTAGATTTCATTGTCAATGGTCAATTTATCAGGTTGAAGATAAACGATTTTCAAAAACAGAAACGCGGTTAACAGGAAAATAAAATAATCAATATCTCCCCCACCAACGTCTGAGGAACCATTCGGTGGAAAGTACCAAAATCAAGATCACAAACAACCATTTCCAGTCGATCAAAGCTGTGTAACCAGAATCGGCATACTGAATGGTCGTAATATTACCGCGTTTCTCAATTTCATCCAATAATTGACTTGCGTTTTTGAGTGGTCGAAATGTTCCGCCGGATTGCGTTGACAATTGATTCAACACACTAAAATCGGCACGTGTTTCGGCTTGTTCAATCGAAATGTCTTCGACCACAAAATCACCCGACTTGGTGTATTTCTTTCCTTTATTATCCGCGGTTACGATCCATTTATAAGTTCCCGCTTTCAACTGACCGGCGTTTGCTTTGTAGAAATTCGATAAAGGCGAAAACTCGATGCTCGATTTCTTCTTGTCGGGACCAATCAAGGTCAGTACAATTTCCGGAGTAGTGATCAACTCCATGGCTTCGTTGTAAAACTCAGCTTTTACTTCCACATCTTCCGTAACGTTGAAACGCTTCGGCAAGGTCACGCACAACGGTTCTCTGTTTTGGCGAACCACCAGGTATTGCACTGTTTTTTGAACGAACTCACGGAAACCGTCAATGGATTTTCGCTGACTAAATTCCTTCATTTTCCAACGCCAGATTCCTTCGCCCAGCAACACACCTATTTTCACTTGATCGCGCTGTGAAACATACAGCAATGGATCACGTTTCACCACACTTCCTATGCGTTGTGTCAACATCACTTCGGCATTGGCCGGCAAGTTGTGGCTTCCGAATTTCACACGCAACGGCGGATAATACTGTAACGCATCCGTGAAAAGACTGGTAAACTCAAATGCAGCGAAACCACTCGAAACACTAGCCTGCACATCGTCTTGCTGATTGCCACCGGGAGTTGTAAGCCCAATATCATACGATCGCACCACTGCTGAAGGCGTTGTCGGACCCAATAACAACAAGATCGGAATCTTGCGTTCTTTGATCGTTTTAAACAGCGTAGCATTCGGCTTGCTTCCGTTTTCGTACCAAATAACCAGATTCGGACGTTCTTTCGGCAAAGTATACTCGTTTGTAAGTGCTGTCACCACTTGCGATTGCTGATCTTCTTCCAACACGGAGCGAATAGCAGCCAAATCGGGGTGTGGCGCACTGGAAAGTAAACAGATCAGGTTTTTATTGTCGACAATCTCGATGTAGCACGTTTGCTGATTGTTATCGTAGGTATATTCACCGCTTTTGTGTTGCAATACAACAGTATATCGCTGAAATCCTTTCGATTTGGCATCCACATTAAACAATACTTGTTGCTGATCGAATACGGAGTTGGTACAAGTAACGGTTTGCGTAGCGATTGTCCGCCCTTGATGCACCAACGACACGGTTGTCGGTCCTTTCGGAATGCGATTAAAATCAACGGTTACATCAATCGGGAATTGATTGTTCAAGAAAGCAACTTCATTCGTGTTCACACTTTTAATCAACTGATCTCTGCGCGTAATGGTATCGCCCACTCCGAGTGTAAAAACGGGCGTCAACTCTATGCGTTCTGCCGGATACATCGGATGGGTTCCTGTATTGAAATTTCCGTCAGAAATCAAGGTAATGGCACCGATATTGCGATTAAAAAACAATTCACGCACATGTTCAAAACCACCGGCCAAGTTGGTCTGTTTACCTGAAAAGTCAATGGTTTTAAGGTTTCCGGTTTTTTCGCCGACTTCCAACGCCATCAATTCAAATTCGTCACCGAAACGGGCTTCGAGCTGTTGCTGAAAATCCTGAATGCGTTGTTTCACCTTAGCGCTGTCAGAATAATTCTGCATCGAGCTGGAATTGTCGACCATGGTAATGAACAACGGTTTTTCGTCGCGGTACCGAATCGATTCCCACAACAATCCCAACAACAACAATCCGACTACAAACAGCGCAATGGATCTGAGCGCAAAGAGTTGACGGAGTTGTTTTACTGTCCAATCACTTGCTGTTCGCGGTTTGTAATAATAGAAATACGACAAGCCCACCGAGAGGATTCCGATAGGCAGTAACCACCATAGCGATATATCTGAAAAATAGTTGAACATGAATTGTCAACGAAAATAAGACTTATTTTCCCTTATTCGCCAAGGTATATGAAATACCCAATCCTAAAACCGATTTAAATTGTGTTCGCGGTCCGGTATTTCCTTTTGAATCACGGATTGCGATATCGTCGTCGTACTGCAAATTCCATTGCAAAGAGGCAGAAAACCACTTGTTTACCTTAAACGCAAAAATGTTCTCGGCATTCACATCGATATTCCCCGGATTGTGGAGGTAATTGGAAAACAATTCCACCCGTGTCTTCATTTCAATGTTTTTCATGATCTCTTTTTGGAACTTCACACGGAAATAGGCCCCGAATTCGTTTCTAATTCGTTTTCCGGCAGTCATTAACAAACCGTTTGTATCGTAAATTGCCTTTTCCACGCCAAAAGCACCGGCATTTGCAAGTACCTCATCGTTTACAATGGTCATTTTTCCGGCTAATGGAGAAAAATACATATTAAAGTATTCTTTCGGCGCAAATTCGATACCTATAGATAGGTTCACATAAGCAGGAGCCATAAAAGTGGAAATGCGCACCGAATCGTTGGGAAATGAAAACCCATTGAGCGATTGCGTTTTGAACCCTGCCGTTACTGTATAAAACCATGTTTTCTTAAACTCATAACCGAAAGTCGACGAAAGATCTATCTTATCATCCGTTTTCTGCAACCCGTCTTTTTTTCCGGTAGAATCAATATATCTCAATCCTCCCAGCGCAAACTTAAATTCGTTTTGCCATTTCAGGGCATTCTTTTGGTAATTAGCCGTTGCTTCGATAAAACCGAGGGCCGACACATTGTTACGACCACCTGCAGCCCAGTTCACAAAAGAAGTTTGGGTTCCGTTGACGCCGAAAATACTTTTAAGCGCCCATGATTTTGGGGGTTCGGATGTATCGCGAGAAGCGGTATCTATTTGTGCGTTAAAAGAAGTGGATACAGAGAGTAAGGCAATTAAAACAGTGAATTTCATCAAAAAAATTTTTGGCAAAAATAACAATTCATCTGTTTATTGAGTTGGACACTATTTAAGTTTACCGAGTTTCGATCATTAACTTAAAAACTGTCTAACCGATAAACTCATATAACTTATAAAAACACTAATTTTGCACAAACAAAAAATGCTATGTCGAAAGAAATTTACATTGTTGCTGCCGTTCGTACCCCGATGGGAGCTTTTTTAGGCGGATTATCATCTGTTCCTGCTACTCAACTTGGTTCTGTTGCTATCAAAGGCGCGTTGGACAAATCGGGAATCGATCCTGCTTTAATTGATGAAGTATTCATGGGGAATGTACTGCAAGCCGGTGTAGGTCAGGCTCCTGCTCGTCAGGCTGCTTTAGGTGCTGGTTTGGGCAACAACGTTCCGTGTACAACAGTAAATAAAGTATGTGCTTCAGGAATGAAAGCAATCATGCTTGGAACACAATCTATCCTTGCGGGCGACAATGAAATCGTAGTAGCCGGTGGAATGGAAAACATGAGCCAAACACCTCATTATATCGACGGAAGAAACGGTACGAAATTCGGAAACATCACGATGTTGGACGGTATTACCAAAGACGGATTATTGGATGTTTACAGCAAAGTACCGATGGGTAATTGCGCTGAATTGTGTGCGAAAGAATACAATATCACGCGTGAAGATCAAGATAACTTTGCTATTACATCATATACACGTGCTGCTGAAGCATGGAAAGCGGGAAAATTCAATGACGAAATCGTAGGTGTGTCTGTACCACAACGTAAAGGCGACCCGATTGTGATCACAGAAGATGAAGAATACAAAAATGTGTTCTTGGATAAAATCCCTTCATTACGTCCTGCATTTGATAAAGACGGAACAATCACAGCAGCAAATGCATCTACATTAAACGACGGTGCCTCGGCATTGATCTTAGCTTCAAAAGAAGCAGTTGAAAAACACGGATTAAAACCAATTGCAAAAATCATCAGTTATGCTGATGCCGCTCACGCTCCGGAATGGTTTACTACCGCTCCTTCATTGGCTATTCCGAAAGCATTGGCAAAAGCTGGTCTTACAACGGATCAAGTTGATTTCTGGGAATTAAACGAAGCTTTTGCCGTAGTTGGAATTGCGAATACAAAAATTTTAGGATTGAATCCTGATAAAGTGGATGTAAACGGTGGAGCAGTGGCTTTGGGTCACCCACTTGGAAATTCAGGTTCACGTGTTATTGTAACCTTAATCAACGTCTTGAAACAAAACGGTGGTAAAATCGGTGGTGCAGCTATCTGCAACGGCGGTGGAGGTGCTTCTGCAATGATTATCGAGAATTGCTAAACAGCAATCTAGTATAACTTTAAAAAGGTTCGGTTAGCTTCTGGCAGATCGAACCTTTTTTATATTTGAAATAATCGACTTTAACGCATCCTTTCAAGAGCGCTTTCACTAAATCACTTAAAAGTGGCTTTTCTGCATTTAAGAAGCTCTCAACTACATTTTACATTGTTTTTTCTACCGTTTAGTAAATGGCAGAAATTCTCCTGAACTGAATTTTTGTGATTTCTACAACGAAAAATGTTCAGAATTCACACCGATTCATCCATACTTTAATTGTATTCGTCTAATAGTCTTCGGTTAATTGTTAAAAAAGCTATGTACGCATTGTTTGTCATGAAAACATGACTTACCTTATATGGTATCTACTAAACATTGCGCTATGGAAAGACCTCTACAACATCCAAAAGCGACACTGATCTTTGCTGCACTACTACTGCAACAATCTTTTGTGCTTTCGCAATCTACTTGTCCGAATGCTGACTTCAGTCAGGGAAACTTTTCTTTTTGGCAAGGCACTACTGGAACTTACGCAAACCCCAATCAAGCATTAGGGATTGTTGCCGGAAGACACACTATTATGAATGGCCCCGGAATTGACCCGTTCTCTTGTGGCGGACTTAGCGTCATTCCACCGGGTGGAACTTCCTCTGCCCGACTTGGAAACAGCAACACGGGAGCCCAAGCCGAAGAATTGATCTATAATTTATCTGTTACCGCACAAACAGCACTCTTTATATATAAGTATGCTGTGGTGTTGGAAAACCCTGCCGGACACTTACCGGAAGAACAACCGGAATTTACGGTTCGTATTTTAGATGCCGCTGGAAATCCTATCGGTGGAAACTGTGGTACTTATAATGTATATGGTGGTCAAGCCGGTCAAAACTTCCAAACTTGTGGCGGCGTAACTTGGTTGCCATGGTCTACGGTTGGAATAGATCTTACCGCTTATATAGGACAAAATGTATTCATCGAATTCACAACTCGTGACTGTTTACTTACCGGACATTTCGGTTATGCTTATATTGCTGCCGAATGCGGTCCGATGGCTATTGATCTTGCCTATTGTTCGGGAGACACACAAATAACACTTACTGCACCATTAGGATTTCAGCAATACGAATGGAATCCGGGAGCGTTATCGGGTCAACAAGTCACTATTCCTACTCCAGCTCTTGGAACAGTTTACACTTGTACGATGACTTCCTTTAGCAATCAAGGAAACTGTGTGGTTGATCTTCCGATTCAAATTGTGCCTACAACGGTTACAGCTGAGTTTACAGGTC
>Ga0302296_1000662_pt1 | contig 27613 bp, 30 predicted proteins | sample III_Fen_N3_1_FD_194546 | JGI IMG/M metagenome (GOLD analysis project Ga0302296, IMG submission 194546) | Peat permafrost microbial communities from Stordalen Mire near Abisko, Sweden - III_Fen_N3_1 | ecosystem: Environmental > Terrestrial > Soil > Wetlands > Permafrost | place: Sweden: Abisko...
GATAACAGTGGTGCTAAAGAAGTACTTTGCATCAGAGTGTTAGGCGGAACAGGAAAAAGGTACGCTAGACTAGGAGACAAAATAGTTGTTTCCGTTAAAAGTGCAATACCGGGAGGTAATGTTAAAAAAGGACAAGTAGTTAAAGGAGTGATAGTACGAACCAAGTATGCAACAAAACGTTCAGATGGTTCATATATTAGATTCGATGACAACGCAGTTGTTCTGTTAAATGAAGTAGGAGAGATGAAAGGAACTCGTATATTTGGTCCAGTAGGTAGAGAACTACGTGACAAACAATATATGAAGATCGTTTCACTAGCACCTGAAGTACTATAATTTCAAAAAGAAAAAGTATATGAACAAGAAGTTCCATATTAAAAAAGGTGATACTGTAAAAGTATTATCAGGGGACAATAAAGGTAAAGAAGGAAAAGTCCTCGAGATTGTTTCTGAAAAGAATAGGGCGTTAGTTGAAGATGTAAACATTATATCGAAAGCGACGAAACCTAATGCTAAAAATCCCCAAGGAGGCATTATTAAGAAAGAGGCACCTATCCATATTTCTAACTTGATGTTAATCGATCCAGCTACTGGTAAACCTACTAGAATTGGACGAATGAAAAATAGTGCAGGAAAATCGGTACGCTATTCTAAAAAGACTAAGGAGGAGATTAAATAATGAGTTATTCAGCAGCATATAAGAAAAAATATTTTGATGAAGTAGTTCCAGCTTTAATGAAGGAATTTAGTTATTCATCAAATATGCAAGTGCCTCGATTAGAAAAAATCGTAATCAATCAAGGATTAGGCAAAGCAACATCTGATAAAAAGATTATTGAAACAGCAATTAATGAGTTATCATTAATTACTGGTCAAAAAGCAATATCAACCCTATCAAAAATAGATATTTCGAATTTCAAACTTCGTAAAGGAATGCCAATTGGTGTTAAAGTTACTTTACGCAGAGAAAAAATGTATGAGTTTCTAGAAAGATTGATTTGTGCTTCATTGCCACGTATCAGAGACTTTAAAGGGATTAATTCAAAATTCGATAAAAAAGGAAATTATACACTTGGTGTTACTGAGCAAATAATTTTCCCAGAAATCGAAGTTGATAAATTAAATCATATCTTAGGAATGGATATAACATTCGTTACTTCGGCAAATACCGACGAAGAAGGATATGCATTATTAAAAGAATTTGGATTACCATTTAAAAATCTAAAAAAATAGAGAAATGGCTAAAGAATCAATGAAAGCTCGCGAAGTAAAAAGAGCTAAATTAACAAAGAAGTTTGAGAAAAAAAGAGCTGAATTAAAAGCTAAAGGTGATTTTGTAGGATTACAAAAGCTACCAAAAAACTCATCACCAGTAAGAATGCACAATCGTTGCAAATTAACTGGAAGACCTAGAGGTTATATGCGCCAGTTTGGTGTTAGCAGATTAACATTTAGAGAAATGGCTTCAGCAGGTTTAATCCCTGGAGTTACAAAAGCAAGTTGGTAAAATAAATAATAGAGGATAATAGATTATGATTACAGATCCTATCGCAGATTTTCTTACAAGAATAAGGAATGCTCAAAAAGCAAACCACAAAGTAGTTGAGATACCTGCATCGAACCTAAAGAAAGAAATGACCAAAGTATTACTCGATAAGGGTTATATTTTAAGTTACAAATTTGACGAAGAAGGTCCTCAAGGAACCATTAAGATTGCTTTAAAATATCATCCAATCACGAAAGCAGCGGCTATCAAAAAAATCGACAGAATCAGTAAACCTGGTCTTAGAAAATACCGTGGATGTGCAGAATTGCCAAGAGTATTAAATGGTCTTGGAATTTCAATCGTTTCGACTTCAAAAGGTGTAATGACTGATAAAGAAGCACGTTCGTTGAATGTTGGTGGTGAAATTTTGTGTTACGTATATTAAAAAACAATAGATAATGTCACGAATTGGGAAATTACCAATTACTCTACCTGACAAAGTAGAAGTAAAGATAGAAAAAGACAATACCGTAATTGTGTCGGGACCATTAGGAAAACTTTCACAAAAAGTTGATTCTGATATCACCGTGTCGATCGAAGGAAAAGAGCTTATTGTTAGCCGTCCAACGGAGCAAAAAAGACATAAAGCATTACACGGTTTGTACCGTTCACTTATCAACAATATGGTTGTAGGTGTTAGTACAGGTTACAGAAAAGAACAAGAATTAGTTGGGGTAGGATACAGAGCTACAAATCAAGGCAACATGCTTGAGTTAGCATTAGGATTCTCTCATCAAATTGTTTTTCAAATTCCTTCAGAAATAACTTTGGAAACGAAATCGGAAAGAGGAAGTAATCCAAAAATTATTATGACGTGTGCTGATAAACAATTACTAGGTCAAGTTGCTGCTAAAATTAGAGCTATAAGACCACCTGAACCATACAAAGGTAAAGGTATCAAGTTCACCAACGAGAAATTAAGAAGAAAAGCTGGCAAGTCAGCAGGTAAGTAAAAAAGATTGGATATGGCATTCGACAAAATTAAAAGAAGAGCAAAAATTAAAAGAAGAATCAGAAAAACAATTTCTGGTACTTCAGATTGTCCTAGAATGTCTATTTACAGAAGTAATAGACAGATTTCGGTTCAATTGATAGATGATTTAACTGGTTTAACACTTGCTTCAACCTCATCTCTTATAAAAGATGTTGCTGAATTGGCTAAAGGCAAAACCAAAATAGAACAAGCAGCTATCGTTGGAAACAAAATTGCAGAAGTAGCAAAAGCTAAAGGTATATCAAAAGTTGTTTTTGATAGAAACGGTTATCTTTTCCATGGTAGAGTAAAATCTCTTGCTGATGCAGCTAGAACAGGTGGTTTAATATTTTAAGCATTAACGATTTATGACAGATAATACAGTAAAAAGAGTAAGAACTACCGATATCGATTTAAAAGATCGTTTGGTTGCCATTAATCGTGTAACGAAAGTTACCAAAGGTGGTAGAACATTTAGCTTTTCAGCAATAGTTGTTGTTGGAAACGAAAATGGAGTAGTTGGTTGTGGACTAGGTAAAGCTAGTGAAGTAACTGCAGCTATCGCTAAAGGCGTTGAAGATGCTAAAAAGAACTTAATTAAAGTGCCTCTTAACAAAGGAACAATTCCTCATGCTTGTGAAGCAAAAGCAGGTGCATCTTTAGTGTTTATGAAACCTGCAACACATGGTACCGGAGTTAAAGCTGGTGGTGCGATGCGCGCAGTGCTTGAAAGCGTTGGAATTAAAGACGTATTAGCAAAATCAAAAGGTTCATCTAATCCTCATAACGTTGTTAAAGCTACATTAAATGCTCTTGGTCAAATGAGAGATGCATATTCTGTTGCTGAGGAAAGAGGAATAGAACTATCTAAAGTTTTCAACGGATAATATATTTGAAGAGATGGCAAAAGTTAAAATTACCCAAGTTAAAAGTAGCATCGATAGATGTCACAAACAAAAAGATACTTTGAAGTTTCTAGGATTGAGAAAAATGAATGCATCTGTTGAAATGGAAGCAACTCCTCAAACTTTAGGAATGATTAGAGTAGTACAACATTTAGTTGAAGTAACAGAATTATAAGATATTATATATTATGGATTTAAGTACATTAAAACCAGCAGAAGGTTCAGTTCGCAATAATAAGAGATTAGGTAGAGGTCAAGGATCTGGTACTGGTGGAACTGCTGGAAAAGGTCATAAAGGAGCAAAATCTCGTTCTGGTAATACCAAAAAAAGAGGTTTTGAAGGAGGTCAAATGCCTTTACAACGTCGTGTTCCTAAATTTGGTTTTAAAAACATTAACAGAGTTGAATATAAAGCTGTCAATCTTGCTAGATTACAAGAAGTAGCAGAAAAAAACAACTTAACAGACATTAGCGTTGATATCATGATTGCTTACGGCTTAATAACTAAATCAGATTTAGTAAAAGTATTAGCAAAAGGTGAAATTAAGTCAAAAATTAACGTTACCGCACATGCTTTTTCACAAAAGGCATTAGAAGCTATTGAGGCTGTTGGTGGTACAATCGCAAAAGTTTAGTTCTCATGAAAAAACTAATAGAGACAATAAAAAATATATATAAGATTGAAGAATTAAGATCTCGTATCTTACTTACATTGGGTCTTATTTTAATCTACAGACTTGGTTCTGTAGTTGTTTTGCCAGGTATTGATCCAGGAAAATTAGCTGAGTTTAAGTCATCAAGTTCTGAAGGTTTATTAGGATTAATAAATATGTTTTCAGGTGGTGCCTTTTCAAATGCTTCTGTTTTTGCACTTGGTATTATGCCTTATATTTCTGCCTCTATTGTTATTCAGCTTTTAGGTATAGCAGTACCATATTTCCAAAAACTACAACACGAAGGTGAAAGTGGTAGAAAGAAAATGAATCAAATTACAAGATATTTAACGGTACTCGTTACTTTGGCTCAAGCTCCTGCTTATTTAACAAATTTAAGATCTCAGTTACCTGCCGAAGCATTTGTTTCATCAAGTGCCTTCTTTTGGTTCTCTTCTTTAGTTATTCTTGTTGCTGGAACCATGTTTGTAATGTGGTTAGGTGAAAGAATTACGGATAAAGGTATTGGAAATGGTATTTCCCTACTCATTATGGTTGGTATTGTTTCAAGGGTTCCATCATCGTTAGTTCTTGAGTTTGGTACTCGTATGGAAGGTGCTGGAGGATTGATTATGTTCTTGGTTGAAATTGTTATTCTATTAGCGATAATAATGGTAGTAATCCTGTTAGTTCAAGGCACAAGACGGATACCAGTACAATATGCTAAAAGAATTGTTGGTAATAAACAATATGGTGGTGTACGTCAGTACTTACCTCTTAAGATCAATGCTGCTGGTGTAATGCCAATTATCTTTGCACAAGCATTAATGTTTATTCCGATTACAGTTTCTGGTTTTGCAACATCAGGTGGTAATACATGGTTATTACGTGCTTTTGGAAATTATACTGGATTTTGGTATAATGCTGTATTTGCTCTTTTAATTATTGTATTTACATATTTCTATACTGCAATTACAATGAATCCAAATCAAATTTCTGAAGAATTAAAACGCAACGGAGGATTTATACCAGGAGTTAAACCAGGAAAGAAAACCTCGGAATATATCGATGGAGTAATGTCGAGAATTACATTACCAGGATCTATTTTTTTAGCTTTTGTAGCTATACTTCCAGCAATAGCAATTATAGTTGGTGTTAATAATACATTTGCACATTTCTATGGTGGAACATCATTATTGATTTTAGTTGGTGTTGTGTTGGATACATTACAACAGATAGAATCACATTTACTAAATAGACATTATGATGGCTTAATGAAGAGTGGTCGTATTAAAGGAAGAAATTCTGGACAATTTTAATAATTAAACCATACTATGCCAAAACAAACATCAATAGAGCAAGACGGAACCATTATCGAAGCATTATCAAATGCGATGTTTCGAGTACAATTAGAGAATGGTCACGTTATAACAGCTCATATTTCTGGTAAAATGAGAATGCATTACATTAAAATTTTACCTGGAGATAGAGTTAAAGTTGAAATGTCTCCCTATGATTTAAGTAAAGGAAGAATCTCATTCAGATATAAATAATAAATACTATAATGAAAGTAAGAGCATCAGTTAAGAAAAGAAGCGCCGAATGTAAAATTGTTCGTCGTAAGGGTAAAATTTATGTTATCAATAAAAAAAACCCAAAATATAAACAACGTCAAGGATAATTTTATATTTTTGCAAAAAATTTAATCAAAGTACAATATGGCAAGGATCTCAGGTATAGATTTACCAAAGAATAAAAGAGGCGAAATTGGATTAACTTATATCTATGGTATAGGAAAATCTACTTCTCAGTACATTTTAGCTAAAGCCGGCGTGGACAAAGACATCAAAGTAAAGGATTGGAATGATGATCAACTTACGAAAATTCGTAACATCATTACATCTGAAGTAAAAGTAGAAGGTGAATTACGTTCAGAAGTTCAATTACACATTAAACGTTTAATGGACATCAATTGCTACAGAGGAATCAGACATCGTTTGGGATTACCAGTGCGCGGTCAAAAAACTCGTAACAACGCAAGAACGAGAAAAGGTAAAAAGAAAACTGTTGCTAATAAAAAGAAAGCTACTAAATAGAGTTTAATATGGCAAAGAAATTAAAGTCAGCAAAGAAAAAGATTGTTAAGGTTGAAGCTCTCGGCCAAGCACATATCCACGCATCATTCAACAACATCATTGTAACGTTAACGAATGGTGAAGGTCAAGTTATATCTTGGGCATCTTCAGGGAAAAAAGGATTTAAAGGATCTAAGAAAAACACTCCTTATGCTGCACAATTAGCAGCAACAGATTGTTCGAAAGAAGCTTTTGATCTTGGACTAAGAAAAGTAAAAGTATTTGTTAAAGGACCTGGAGCTGGACGTGAGTCTGCTATTAGAACGATTAACAATGCTGGTATTGAAGTTACAGAAATTGTTGACACAACTCCTCTTCCACACAATGGATGTAGACCTCCTAAAAAGAGAAGAGTATAATTACAGGTAGAATTTTATATTATTACAATAAATGGCAAGATATACAGGACCAAAATCGAAAATTGCAAGAAAATTTGGTAGTCCAATTTTTGGACCAGACAAAGTTCTTGAGAAAAAGAATTATGCTCCAGGACAGCATGGAAATGCTAAAAGAAGAGGTAAAAAATCTGAATATGGTGTTCAGTTAATGGAAAAGCAAAAAGCTAAATACACTTATGGTGTATTAGAAAAACAATTTGCGAATTTATTCCATGAAGCTGCTCGTATGAAAGGTATTACTGGTGAAATCCTTGTTCAATTACTTGAGCAACGTTTAGATAATGTAGTTTACAGAATTGGATTTTCAAATTCAAGAGCTGGAGCACGTCAGTTAGTTTCACATTGTCATGTTTGTGTTAACGGTCACGTACTAAACATTCCTTCATATTCTGTGAAACCTGGTGATATCGTTTCAATAAGAGAAAAATCAAAATCGTTAGAGGTTGTGAATAGTTCTCTTTCATCATCTAGAGTAACAAAATATACTTGGATTGAATTTGACAAAGACAACTATGCTGGTAAATTTGTTAATGTACCAGAAAGATCTGAAATACCTGAGACAATTAAAGAACAACTGATTGTCGAATTATATTCTAAATAATAATTTTCGTTAAGGCATTTATATTATGGCAATTTTAGCTTTTCAAAAACCCGACAAAGTAATTATGCTGGATTCGGACGAAACGTTTGGTCGTTTCGAGTTCCGTCCACTAGAACCTGGTTATGGTATAACTGTGGGAAATGCTTTACGCAGGGTATTATTATCTTCACTTGAAGGTTATGCAATTACCAATATTAAAGTTGCAGGTGTTGATCACGAATTTGCAACTATAAAAGGAGTTATCGAAGATATGGCTGAAATCATTTTAAATCTGAAACAAATCAGATTTAAAAAGAAAGCCGAAGCTGCTGATAGTGAAAAAATCACTGTTACTATTTCTGGTAAAAATCAATTTGTTGCTGGTGATATCTGTAACTTCCTTACAAATTTCGATATCTTGAATAAAGATTTAGTTCTTTGTAACATGGAATCAAGTGTTAAATTCCAAATAGATCTTTGGATTAGTAAAGGTCGTGGATATGTTGGAGCAGACGAAAATAAAGCGTTAGATAGTGCTTTTGGAGTTATTCCAATTGACTCAATCTATACTCCGATGAAAAACGTAAAATACTACGTTGAAAATTATCGTGTTGAACAAAAAACTGACTTTGAAAAATTAATTTTCGAAATCAAAACTGATGGTTCAATTCATCCAAAAGAAGCTTTAAAAGAGGCTGCTAAAATTCTGATCTATCACTTCATGTTATTCTCGGATGAGAAAATAACACTTGATGCTGATGATAAATTATCGAACGAAGAATTTGATGAAGAAATCCTTCATATGCGTCAACAATTGAAAACTAAGTTAGTTGACATGGATCTTTCTGTTCGTGCTTTAAATTGTTTGAAAGCTGCTGATGTTGAAACTTTAGGTGAACTTGTAGCATTCAATAAAAATGATCTGTTGAAATTCCGTAATTTTGGAAAGAAATCTTTAACCGAACTTGAAGAACTATTAGTTAATCAAGGGTTGAATTTCGGAATGGATATCAGCAAATATAAATTAGATAAAGACTAGATAATAGATAGAAATAATGAGACACGGTAAGAAAATTAATCATCTCGGCAGAACAAGTGCACATAGAAAATCGCTTTTAGCTAATTTAGCTTCGGCTTTAATTACACATAAGAGAATTACTACAACTTTGGCTAAAGCAAAAGCTTTACAAAGATTTGTTGAGCCATTGATTACAAAATCAAAAAACGATACTACACATTCACGTCGTATTGTATTTAGCAACATAAAAGATAAGGACAGTATCACTGAATTATTCCGTGAGATTTCTCAAAAAGTTGCAACTCGTCCAGGTGGTTACACAAGAGTTATTAAAATGGGAGCACGTCAAGGTGATGCTGCTGAAATGGCAATAATTGAATTAGTTGACTACAACGAAGTTTATGTGAAAGATGCTAAAGTTGCTGCGAAGAAAACAACTCGTCGTGGTGCTGCTAAGAAAAAAGCTGAACCAGCTGTTGCAGTTGAAACAAAAACTGAAGAGCCAAAAGCTGAATAAATTTGTAATGAATTAGATTTCATTATGTCAAATGAAAAGGATACTGTTATCAAACAGTATCCTTTTTTTTGTTATATTTACTTATATTAAATTTAAAAATTACAATTATGGGACAAATAATAGACGTTCATGCAAGAGAGATCATTGACTCTCGTGGGAATCCAACAATAGAATGTGAAGTAACTTTAGCTAGTGGAGTAGTGGGTCGTGCTGCTGTTCCCTCGGGCGCTTCGACTGGCGAAAACGAAGCACTTGAACTTAGAGATGGTGACAAAGGACGCTTCTTAGGGAAAGGTGTTTTGAAAGCTGTTGATAATGTAAACAACGTTATTGCTAAAGAGATTGTTGGAATGAATTCGACCGATCAGGTTTTGATAGATAAAACAATGATTGAAATTGATGGTACTCCAACCAAGAGTAAATTAGGTGCAAATGCCATTTTAGCGGTATCGCTTGCTGTTGCTAAAGCTGCAGCTCAATTTCATGGATTGCCTTTGTATCGTTATATTGGTGGCGTTAATGCGAAAACATTACCCGTGCCAATGATGAATATTATTAATGGTGGTTCTCACTCCGATGCTCCTATTGCATTTCAAGAATTTATGATTCGTCCGGTTGGTGCTCCAACGTTTCGTGAATCGTTACGGATGGGTTCTGAAATTTTCCACTCATTAAAAGCGATTCTCCATACTAAAAAACTTAGTACTGCTGTTGGTGATGAAGGTGGTTTTGCACCTAACTTTACCGGTGGAACAGAAGAAGCACTACAATCGATACTTGATGCAATTACAAAAGCTGGGTACAAACCTGGGTTTGACGTAATGATTGGATTAGACTGTGCAGCATCTGAATTTTATAAAGATGGAATTTATGATTACTCGAAATTTGAAGGTTCAAATGGTAAAAAACGTAGTTCTGCCGAGCAGGTTGAATATCTCTCTGATTTAACGAAGAAATATCCAATTGATTCCATAGAGGATGGAATGAGCGAAAACGATTGGGATGGCTGGAAATTATTGACCGAGAAATTAGGATCAAGTATCCAATTAGTGGGTGACGATTTATTTGTAACAAATGTTGATTTCTTGAAAAAAGGAATTGAAATGGGTTGTGCTAATTCTATTCTTATCAAAGTAAATCAAATTGGTACATTAACCGAAACACTCGATGCAATTGAAATGGCACATCGTGCTGGATATACATCGGTAACATCACATCGTTCGGGTGAAACGGAAGATGCTACAATTGCTGATATTGCGGTTGCTACAAATTCTGGTCAAATAAAAACAGGTTCGATGAGTCGTTCAGACCGTATGGCTAAATACAATCAGTTACTTCGTATTGAAGAAGAGTTGGCTGAAACAGCTATTTATGGCTATAAAAAAGTGATTAAGAAATAATACTTCCTTTATTTTTGAAAGGCTAATTCGAAAGAGTTAGCCTTTTTTTATGCTGTTGGCCGAAAATAATCGTTACTGCGTTTTACATCTCTTATTGCTGAGAATCCAATATTTCAACTCACATTATTAAAACAAAAAAGGACGCTATTGTAACCTTACTTTGTGTTTTTGTTTTTTTTTGACTTTCTGTAATAAATCAAAACGTTGTGTTTGAAGAAGTATAATGCGTTCTTAAAGGCATAAGTCGAGTTCGAAGAAGCACAAGTTGAGTTCGAAGAAGCACAAGTTGGGTTCGAAGAAGCATAAGTTGGGTTCGAAGAGGTACAAGTTGCATTCCTAAGAGCATAAGTTGAGTTCCTAAAGGCATAAGTTGGATTCCTAAGAGCATAAGTTTAATTCCTAAAGGCATAAGTGGAGTTCCTAAGTGTATAAATTGAATTCCTAAAGACATAAGTGGAGTTCCTAAAGGCATAAGTGGAGTCACTGACATATTATTCTCACTATTTGTTTTTTCATTAAAAAGTTATCTGTATCGGTTTATAATCATGTTCGTGTTAGTAAATTTTAACTATATTTAGCCGACCAAAAATGAATACGCAAAGATGAATTTAAATATACTCAAACCTCGTAAAGCTCTTAACAAAGCATTCTTAAAAGTAAAAGCACAACGCACAGAGATAGAGTTATTCAAAACAAACCTTATTGACTTGCTCGATAAGATAAACGAAACAGAATCGGAAGAATTTCACAAAAACATTGTTTCCGATTTTCTTAAAAACACATACTACAACGCCACTCATTATATAAATACAAAAGGTCGAAACGATCTGGTAATACATAACTCAAACTCTGCCTCGGGCACCGTTGGTGTTATTGTGGAAGCCAAAAAGCCGACCAATAAAGCAGAAATGCTAAAGCCCGATAACATCAATACAAAAGCCTTTCAAGAACTTGTTTTGTATTATCTCCGCGAACGGATTACGGAAAAGAATCTCGAAATAAAACATCTTGTTGCAACCAATATTTACGAATGGTATATATTCGATGCAAGCGTGTTTGAAAAAGAATTTGCACAAAACAAAAACCTCGTAAAACAATTCACCGACTTCGAAGAAAAGCGTTTGTCGGGCGATAAAACCGATTTCTTTTATAAGAACATTGCACAACCAGCAATCGAAGCCATAAAACACGAAATTGTTTTCACCCATTTCGATATTCGTCACTACGATAAACCACTCCGCAATAATGATAAAAAAGATGATACTGTTCTCATAGCATTATACAAACTTCTTTCGCCCGAACACCTTCTAAAACTTCCTTTTGCAAACGATAGCAACAGTCTCGATAAGTCTTTTTATACCGAATTATTACATATTATAGGATTAACCGAAACCAAAGACGGAAGTAAAAAACTAATACAACGCAAAAAGGAAGGCGAACGCAACTCTGGTTCACTAATCGAAAGTGCCATTTTCCAACTCGATAACCTCGATAAAATATCTCGTCTCGAAAAGCCCTCGCAATTTGGAGATACCAACGCCGAGCGTTTGTTTTCCGTTGCTCTCGAATTAGCAATCACATGGATAAACCGAATACTATTCCTAAAACTGCTCGAAGCACAATTATTAAAATATCACAAAGGCGATACATCGTTTGCCTTTCTTAATCTCGACAAAGTTCAAAACTTCGACGACCTCAATAACCTTTTCTTTTCCGTTTTGGCTCGCAAACCACAAGAACGAAACGACGAAGTAAAAAAACTCTTTGCCAACGTTCCCTATCTCAACAGTTCATTATTCGAACCTACCGAAATCGAACATTCTTGTTTATTCATAAGTCAGCTAAAAGATGGCAAGCTACCATTCCTTTCATCAACTGTAATTAAAAACAACAGCGGACAAAAACGAACTGGCGAACTTGTTACAATCGAATACATATTCGAATTTCTAAACGCTTACGATTTTGCAAGCGAAGGAAGTGAAGAAATTCAAGAAGACAACAAAAGCCTAATCAACGCATCGGTACTAGGGCTTATTTTCGAAAAGATAAACGGTTACAAAGACGGTTCGTTCTTTACTCCCGGTTTCATTACCATGTATATGTGTCGCGAAACTATTCGCCGTGCCATAGTACAAAAGTTCAACGAAACTAAAGGATGGGATTGTAAAGATTTAGACCAATTGTACGATAAAATAGAAGATCGAAAAGAAGCCAATAATATTTTAAATAGTTTAAAAATATGCGACCCAGCCGTTGGTTCGGGTCACTTTCTTGTATCAGCCCTAAACGAAATAATCGCCATAAAAAGCGACCTCCGAATATTGCAAGACCACAGCGGAAAACGCCTCAAAGAATATAGTGTTGAAGTTGAAAACGACGAACTAATTGTAACCGACGAAGACGGAGAACTATTCGAATACAATCCAAAGCTAAAGGAAAGTCAACGCATACAAGAAACCTTGTTTCACGAAAAGCAAACCATCATCGAAAACTGTTTGTTTGGCGTTGACCTTAACCCCAATTCGGTAAAGATATGTCGCCTTCGCCTTTGGATCGAACTTCTTAAAAACGCTTATTATAAAGCACCCGATTATTCCGAGTTAGAGACCCTTCCAAACATTGACATAAACATAAAATGCGGAAACTCTCTCATAAGCCGTTACGCTCTCGATGCCGATATTAAAACGGCACTCAAACGAAGCAAATGGACAATCGACAGTTACCGACTTGCAGTAATGACCTATCGTAATGCTCAAAGCAAAGACGAAAAACGTTCGATGGAAACATTGATTAATCAAATAAAAAATGATTTCGAAAGCGAAATTGCCATCAACGACAAACGCAAAATAAAACTCAGCAATGCCCGAGGCGAATTGCTAACACTAACAACCCAAACCAGTTTGTTCGAACGTACAAAAGCCGAAAAACAAGCTTGGGATAAACAAGTAAAATTGCTTACCGATAACATTACAGCTCTCGAAACCGAACTCGAAGAAATCCGATCAAACAAAATTTACGAGAATGCTTTTGAATGGCGTTTTGAATTTCCCGAAGTATTAAATGATGAAGGGGAGTTTGTCGGGTTTGATGTTGTAATTGGAAATCCACCATATTTTTCTATTAGTACCGATGATAATTTAAAAATCATTGCTGATTTATATAAAACGTATGTTCAAACAGGAGACATTTATGCTCTTTTTTATGAAAAAGGTATAAACATTCTTAGAAAGAATGGAATACAAAGTCTAATCATTTCAAATAAATGGATGCGTGCTAATTATGGCTTTGCACTTCGTAAATATATTATAGGCAACTCAAATCCATTGATTTTAGTTGATTTTGGACAAAATTTAATTTTCGATAATGCTATTGTTCATACAAATATTATAATTGCCGAAAAGAATGGAATTCAAAATAAATTAGATGCAATACGATTTGAGGATAATGCTTTTTACAATTATGTAAATGAATTTGATACTTATATTGCAAAGAATAAAATTCATAATCTTGAAATCAATCAAAATCCTTGGAATGTAATACAAAATAATCTTTCAGTATTAAAACAAAAAATTGAAAGTAATTTTGCTCCATTAAAAGATTGGAATATAAATTTCAATAGAGGAGTTTTAACTGGCTTGAATGAAGCATTTATAATTGATGGTGATACTCACAATTCTATTACACAAAAGGAACCTAATAGTGCTAAATTGGTTAAGCCTATTTTACGAGGGCGAGATACAAGGAGGTTTTATGCCGATTTTAAAGATTTTTGGATAATAAATATCCCTAAAGGATATACAATAAAGTCGAATATTAAGGATCAAAACATATTAAATGAACCGCAACCAAGATATGGCAATATGATTATAGATGAAGCTTGGGAATGGCTTCAAACTAATCATTCTACAATTGCTAAACATTTATTGCCATTTAAACAGAAAGCGGAGAAGCGAGATGATAAAGGTGATTATTGGTGGGAATTACGGGCTTGTGCATATATAAATGAATTTGAGAAACCCAAAATTATATTTTCAGAAATAGTTAGTGAACCCCAATTTTATTATGACGAAAAGGCATACTATCCAGAAGCAACTGTGTTTTTTATTACGGGTGAGAAATTAAAATATCTTACTGGATTATTAAATTCAAAAGCAGTTACATTCTTTTTTAAATCATTTTATATGGGAGGTGAGTTAGTTGGTAAAATACGATACAAAAAAGCATTTCTAGAACAAACTCCTATTCCAAATCCAAGTAATTCTGAAGAATTGGCAATCGTCAATATTGTTAATCTAATCATCACATTAAAACAAGAGCGAAAAGATACAACCGCCCTTGAATCCGAAATCGACCAACTTGTTTATAAACTTTACGGTTTAACAGAGGAAGAAATTAAAATTGTAGAGGGAAAAATTAAATAATGAAATCCTCTTTGATTCGAGCTATTAAGTATTATAAATATAACATATTCGCTATTGTAACTATATTACATTATTATTGATATTATTAATAAAATTCCGCAATACTTATGATAAACGAAGAACCAACATTAGCACGAATCTTTTATTCGGAAGCAGAACTAATCAAAGAAAAAGCAAGGCAGAGTACATTTATTGATGCTCTAGAACAAGAACTCATAAATGTTTCGTTGCAACTTTTCCCCGATGCAATTCAACACAAACATCAATTTATCGACGGTTTAAGAATAAAAGCACATAACTGTGCAGTAGAGGTAAATGAAATTCTCGATTTAACATTAGTTGGAATGTCTTCAGCCGACAATCCTATATTTTCAACATTCTCAATCCCCCCACGTGATATATCGGTAGAGGAGCAACAATTTTTAGAAAAAACGCTTAAAAGTTTACCACCCGAACAACACGAAACATTTAAAAAGCTGAACGATGAACGTATACAAGAAGAATCCGTAGACCGTACGTTTCAGTTTCTGTGTTACGACAAAACAAAAGAAATGATTTGTCGTTTCTTTCCCGAAATTATTAATTTTACAGGTAATGAAATCCGTAATATCGATAGAATTTCATATTTTACAATGTTTGAATGGAAGTATAATTTCTATTCCGAAGTTGACGAATACCTAAATCTTCCTTCAAAATAATAAAATCCAACGATCTTAATGATACCAAGCACAAAACTATATATCTTCTTCAACGATTATTTGTATACCAACATAAATACAATTCCATTTATTGATGAAGATGATGCCGTAGTTTCGAGTAATTTCGATTACGAAATGCTTTTCGATGGCACAAAACGAATAAGTTTCGACATTGGTTTACAAATGAATACTGCCGAAATTACATATCGCACAGCTTTCGAATTCGATGGTCGAGATTATGCTTGGAAAGACCTCTTTGAACAAGATTTTATCTTTAAACTCACTAGTCGAGCTGTTGAAAATTGCTACGAAGCTTTTAACGAATTTTGTGAAAGAAATGCGATAGTATACTCTCACAATATCGATAGCGATGAAACGGTTTCCAAAACAATTACCAAAAGTATCATTGAACAATATGTAACTTATCGAAGTATTTCCGATGTTCAACACTCATATTTGTTAAACAATGTCGGTTTAGAATTTGAAACAGGCACTGATACAATTGCACTAATTAAAAGTACCTTTGCTATTATTGATGAAATTTTGTATTTCAATGCTCAGTTTAACCGATCATACAATCGCGAAGCCTTTAGCGATTATGTTCCATTGCCACGTTATAACACGATAAAAATTAATAGTTTGCTTATCGAAATTGACGATATTCAATTAAACTATTACGATACCATTCAATTTTTCATTTGTCTTGGTTGTGCCTTACAAATGTTGGTTGGCGATAAATCTGATATACTTATATCGGCAATCGAGAAAAAAGGAGTCGATAGCGAAATGATAAAAACCTATTTAAAAAAGGGTACCTACAGCTTTGCACAACTTAAAGAAGTCCTTCAGGATTCAAATGCTCGTATTTTAAATATAGAAAATCAACCCGATTGGAGTAACATACTTTTATAACGCAATAATAATTAACAAACTCTTATAAAAAACAAAACCCTGCAATTGCAAGGTTCATTTCTGTTTCATCATCGTTTATGGGAATAGAATATAGTTATAAATTGTATGTTGTTTTTTGTGGTAAAAACTCACACGAATTCAATAGTTTTTTAACTCGCTATATATTTGTAACAATCCGGAAAAAAACTATATTTGAGAACAATTACATGATTGATTCCCAAATATACTAATACTCTTTTTATCGAGCGAAATCAATTTTATCAGATAGATAGCTTAATTGAAAAATTAAAACATGAAAATATTAATTGTTGATGACATAAAATTGAATATTCTGTCTATCGAAAAGTATTTGAATAACGAATATGAAATTGATGTAGCATACAATGGCGAAGAAGCTTTGTCTAAAATTGAAACATTTAAACCAAATCTTATTTTATTGGATTTAATGATGCCTATTATGGATGGCATTACCGTTTTACGCATTATTAGAAAAAAAGAATGCACATCCAAAATCCCCGTTATTATAGTTACGGCAAAAAATACCAATGACGATATAAAAGATGCATTAAAGGCAGGAGCATCCGATTATATTACAAAACCCATCGATCGAATTGAATTACTCACAAAAATAAATATCCAGAAACAAATAATTAATAATGTTGTTGAAATTCAAGAATACAAAGTATTTGCCAATATTCATAAATCGATGTATGTGGCTCAACGATTTCAACAATCATTAATGCCCGATAAAAAAAGCAGAGAAAACGCATTTTCAGAAAGTTTTGAATTAAATCTTCCCAAAAACATTGTAAGTGGTGACTTTTATAGTATTTATAATTCCCCCACACGCACAATTGTAACCCTTTACGATTGTATTGGACATGGCGTTCCTGCTGCAATGATGACAATCGTCGTTCATCTCACTGCATCTAAGTACATCGATTCTATGAATAATAATACCTTGGGTGACATTGTTCTAAAGATTAACGAAGAGTTACATAATATTATTAATCAATCAAATGATTTGCACTCAGATTTTGGTTTCGATGCCATTTTTCTCGAAATTAATAAACAAAAAACCGAAGCCAATTTTATTGGATTAAATCGTCCACTCTTTCTCATTCGAGAAAATATATCGACAATTGATATTGATGGGAAAGCGGTAAATTCATATTTACGATTTAATCAATATTATCTTTTTTACATAGATGGTTGTGATGGAAGTATTGAAACGGGTGTCTGTTCTATTGTAACCAAAACAATTAAAATATTACTCAACGATTGTCTGTATCTTTTTTCTGATGGATTTCCCGATCAACTTTCAAGAAAATTTAACGAAGTAAAAATATCGATAAATGGATTAGCATTTATACTTTTACAAAACCAAGACAAATCGATGAATGAACAAAAGGACGTGATTTATGAATATATCAAAAGTATTGTAATAGGCAGTTTGCAGTTTGATGATATATTGTTACTTGGAGTGAAAATATAGAATATGTAATAATAAATATTAACAACATGTAAAAAAAAATCCTATTTGCAGAATGATATTTTTAATAGTTTTTTTTAAAAGTATACTGTTATCTACACGAAAAATAACAATCGAGAATATTGTTTATGGCAATAGAATTTCATTAAAAAATGGTTAATAAAGGAATAAAAAGATTAATAAAAATGAATTGTAGATCACGCATCTTTCTCTCAATTCTATTATTGACTGTTAGCTCGTGTCATAAATTGAATTCGAAGAAACGAGATCCTATTATTTTTGCCGGAACTCGAATAATTGCCCATCATGCATATCTTGCTCCAAGCGATAAACTCTCGAGTAGAAATTATTATATTAATGCCTTGAAAACTCATGATGGTATTGAGGTTGATGTCCAAATGAGTCAAGATGGAACGTTGTGGTTGTATCACAATAATCAAATGTCTGCTTGCGGAGCTATTAAGCAAGAATGTTTAATCACGAAAAACGATCTTGAAATAAAAGCATTAGCCGAATGCGAAAACAAAACATTTAGTTATACCAAATTAGACGATGTTTTAACCAAAATGGAACAAGATAATGATGGTAAGGTCATTTCGCTCGATATCAAAACCTGGTTCGATTCGAAATGTTCTGTCTATGGAAATAATATTACGGCATATTATCATAATGTTGCATTCGAAATTGTTTCTATTGTGAAGAAGCATAATCTTGAAGATAGGGTGATGGTGGAATCGGAAATTGCATACTTACTCGGTAAAATAAAACGAAACAGTTCTATTGCTTGCTATTTGTCGGCTTTTGGCGATTATCGCGAAGGAGTTCGTAAGGCTTTGAAATTTGGTTATACTGGAATCTCTTTTCAGTATCTGTTTAAAGAATCAATCAACAAAAGTGATATTGAAGAACTGCACAAAGAAGGTTTGAAGATTCAATTGTGGGTTGTGAATGGTGATTCATTGACCGAAACAGCAAAATTATTACAGCCAGATTACATTCAAACAGATGATTAGAAAAAAACTATTTTTGTTTTTTATTAATAAGCTATTGCTTAAGATTTTCTTTTAAAAATAGTAAAGCAGGATTGTTTTTTACAAGTAACGAATCTATTAGTTTTTCAAATTTAGGTAAATGTTGATTTATTTTATCGTGTAAATCGTTTGGTTTATCTGGAAGACCAAATTTTAAAATATTTACTTCATATTTCTTGCAAAGAGCAATTACCCAATCTTCCAATTTAACTTCTAATATTATTATTCTGTTTTTGAATTGATCAGTATAAATCATAATTCCATCTTGTTCTTTTATGAAAATCAACGTTTTTTCGTGACTCGTTTTAGGACTTTTAGGATCCTCATCAACCATAGCAACTATGTTTTTGCTTTTGGTTAACTGATAAAATACTCTTGATTTCCCTGTATGATGAGTGATTTGTTTTCTAGAGAAACCTAGTTTTTTCAATAATGTTTCGTCTGGTAAACATTCTACATGTATTTCGCTCATTACTCGACTAAGTTTTCAAGATTGAAAAATACATCAGAATTAAAATCTAATACTTTTGATATTTGATTTTCATTAAGAGAAACAACTGTAGTTTGATAGTTCTTCATTGAAGTAACACAAACATTAATGTCATCTATTGAACTCTTTTCAATTAAATTTTGTAATAAATAAGGATTGTGTGTTGTAATAAAAAACTGATTTGTTTTATCTAAAGCAATTCTTTCAGCAAGATATTTTGTGTAAAAGGGGAATGTGTTACTTTCAGGTTCATCAAGAAGAATAATACTATTTGTATTGCTTTTTAGAGCAATTGTATAAAATATAACTCTTTGTAACGTTTCTGAAATTGAAAAATAGGGATAACTATAAATCTCATCATCTATAAATTTGCTAACTGAAATCTCATTTTCAGCGGGTTTCAGTGTTAGCGTCATGCCTTTAGATTTAAGAAATTCAGAAACCCATTTTTTGTTGTCGGCATTTGAAATTAAAAGTGAAGGTAGATTATCACCATGAGGTACTGATAGATGTTGAAATAAACCATTTGTAAATGATTGAAGTCTTTTAAAATCATATAAATGAACATTTGTTGATTCTAAATTTCCAGGATAATTAATTTCTCCATTATGATTTATTTTAGTAGGGCTATTTTTATTTGTAGTTATGTCTAAATAAAAATGAAATTGATTGTCAAGAGTTCCATTCTCAAGAATACCATATTTTAGAATAGATTTAATTCCATCATCTGATTTTATTTCGATTGCGTCGTTAATGTTAGAATCATAAAATAAATCACTTAATGAATTGTATCGAAACATTTCTTTATTTAAGAATCTATTTATTGCATTTTGACTTCTCAGTGATAATGCTTCAATGATATTACTCTTGCCTGAATTAGGTTCTCCAATAAAAACATTTAATTTTTTACAGGGGAAACTTAAATCTTTTATTGATTTGAAATTTTTAATCTCTAAATGCTGTATCATAATCTGTTTTTTACAAAGTTATATTTTTTTACCGTATTATTTCTTGTCGTTAAAAATATTTAAAGAGTTACTCTTTCGAAAATGTATGATTTTGCAATTCATTTAAAAATCGATATAAAAAAATACCATCGAAACAATCTATTCTTTATCTTTGGCAAATTGTGATACTAATAAAAAACCTATATAAAATGATAACAATAGATCAATACAACTTCAAAGGCAAAAAAGCCATTATCAGAGTAGACTTTAACTGTCCACTTAACAAACAAACGTTTGAAGTAACCGACGAAACTCGTATTCGCGGAGCCTTACCAACAATCAAAAAAGTATTAGCTGATGGTGGTTCTGTTATTTTAATGTCACATCTTGGTCGTCCAGATGGTAAAGCACAAGAGAAATTCTCGTTAAAACATATTTTTGAAGCTGTAGAAAGAAACATTGGTTCTCCAGTAAAATTTGCTGGTGATTGTATTGGTGAAGGAGCTAAGAAAATGGCAGCTGAGCTTAAACCAGGCGAAGTAATGTTGTTAGAAAACCTCCGTTTCTACGAAGAAGAAGAAGGAAAAGCATACAGCTGTCCTGAAGATGCTTCGGACGAAGATAAGAAAGCAGCTAAAGCAAGAGTAAAAGAAAGTCAAAAAGCATTTGTAAAATCATTGGCAAGCCTTGCTGATTGTTATGTAAACGATGCTTTTGGAACTGCTCACCGTGCTCATGCATCAACAGCTTTGATTGCTGAATATTTCAAAAACGATTGTATGTTCGGTTTCCTTATCAATGCTGAACTTGAGGCTATGGATAAAGTTTTAAAATCGGACGAAAAACCAAAAACTGCGATTATGGGTGGTGCTAAGGTTTCAGATAAAATTCAAATCATTTCTCGTTTACTTCCTTCAATCGATAACCTTATTATTGGTGGTGGAATGACTTATACTTTCATCAAAGCATTAGGTGGAAATATTGGAAATTCACTTTGCGAAGCTGATAAACTTGATTTAGCTCTTGATATCCTTGCTAAAGCAAAAGAAAATAATGTAAACGTTTACATCCCAACTGATGCTGTAAACGCAAATAAATTTGATGCAAATGCTGATACAAACGTATCGAAAACAGACAAAACTCCTGATGGATGGATGGGGCTTGATATTGCTGACGAAACAATAGCAACATTTACCGATGTTATTAAAAACTCAAAAATCGTTCTTTGGAATGGTCCAATGGGAGTGTTTGAATGGGAAAACTTTGCAAAAGGAACAACTGCTATTGCTAAAGCTCTTGCCGAAGCAACTGCAAATGGTGCATTTACTTTGATTGGTGGTGGCGACTCGGTTGCAGCTATCAACAAAAACAAACTTGCTGATAAAGTTAGCTATGTATCGACCGGTGGTGGTGCAATGCTAGAATATATGGAAGGAAAAGAACTTCCAGGTATTAAAGCTATCAGAGGTTAATTCTTGATTTCGTAACAAATGTAAAAAGGTCTCATCGATATTCGGTGAGACCTTTTTTTGTAGAGCCGTTGCATGCAACGGCTCTTGTTTTAAAATTTAAAGTGGACGATCAAGCCTTTGCGTGCAACGGCTCTACAAAATGTTTTTGTTGTAAAAGCCGATGCATGCAATGTACAACGTTAATATTTTTTATACCTCTTTCAAAATTGCCTTCATCAACTCCCAATATTTCCCAACCGAAGCAATATTTACTTTTTCATCGGGCGAGTGGGGGTGTTTCATGGTTGGACCAAAGGAAATCATATCGAGTTTTGGGTGACTGCTACCAATGATTCCACATTCCAAACCTGCGTGTATCACTTTTATTTCGGGTTCATTTTCCATTACTTGAGGATATATTCTTTTGAAAACCGAAAGGATTGCCGATTGTGCTGAAGGTTTCCAACCTGGATAATTGCCATAGGTTGTTACTTTTGCTCCAAACAGTTCAAACAGTTTTGTCATCGTTTCTGCTAATTGTACTTTTTTTACTTCACTTGAGCTTCGTAATAAACAATGAACCTGAATATCGGTGTCGGTTGTTTGTACAATCGACAGGTTCGTTGATGTTTGTACAACTCCTAGTATTTCGGGTTCCATGCTAATCACTCCATTGGGGCAACAAGTAATAGCTTTCAACAATTCGTTGGTAAAATCGTGATTAAAAACTGTTTCTGGCGTTTTTACTTCTTTGCAGGTGATTTTTAAATTATCGTCAATTCCCTTCAGTTCAACTTCGTAGCCTTTAAAGAATTTCTTTACAAAAACTAAAAATTCGATAGCAAGATCTTGTTGAACGCAAACGGTTGCATTTGCTTCGCGAGGAATCGCATTGCGCATATTTCCACCATTGAAATTGCTAATAAAAGCTGGATATTTCTTAACCACTTTCGCTAACAAGCGTGCAAGTAAAATATTAGCATTACCACGTGATAATCCGATATCGATTCCTGAATGTCCACCTTTTAAGCCTTTGATGAATATAGTATAAGCAATAAAGTTTCCTTTTAATTGTAATGTCTTTTTTGGGAATGTTGCGGTTAAATCCATACCACCAGCACAGCCAACAACTAATTCGTGGTCGTCTTCTGAGTCGGTATTTAATAAAATTGAACCTTTAAGGAAACCTGGTTTAAGAGCAAAAGCACCGCCCATGCCTGTTTCTTCATCTAAAGTGAAGAGAGCCTCAATTGGTCCGTGAGCTATGTCAGTCGATTCTAATAATGCGAGGATGCTTGCTGCTCCAATGCCATTGTCGGCTCCAAGTGTGGTATTCGTTGCATGAACCCATTCACCTATAATTTGTGGTTTTATTGGGTCGGTTACGAAATCGTGCTTTGTTGACGAATTTTTTTGTGGAACCATATCGATATGTGCTTGCAAAACAACTGTTGGTCGATTCTCAAATCCTTTTGTTGCTGGTTTACATATTAAGACATTCCCGAATTCGTCGGTTTTTGTTTCTAAACCAAGCGATTTGCCATATTGGAAAATATATTCTGCAAGTTTCTTTTCGTGTTTTGATGGATGTGGAATTGAACAAATTGTTTCAAAATGTTTCCAAATTCCTTGTGGCTGTAATATTTCGAGTGCCATTTTTTTAGATATTAGATATTAGATATTAGATATTCGTTGCAACGATGTCAATCGACATCATTTAATATTATAAATCTTTAATTAAAATATTCATTTTCGAAGATTTAAAAAACGATTGTCGTTCTTTTAAAAATCCTTCAACTTTTTCGAAGTCTGTATTATTTGCAATTTCAATACTGTGTTCGCCAACTGAATCGAACGATTCTTCGAAATGAAACGTAGTCAGTATATTTGTTGAGATAGCTGGTTGGTATAAAAAAACATCTTTGTCTGTTGTATGAACTCTTGTTATAATCCGAGCATGTTCAAGTCGACGTAAGATGGTTTTCATTAAAAAGAAATTCACTTTTGCATCTAACGAAATTTGTTTAACGTTTACTGGCTTTCCTCCCGATTCGAATGCTTTGACGATTAAATAGGTAATCCATAACGAAAGTTGTTGCTTTTGTTCATGACTAATGGCAATATCATCGCGGTCGTATTCTGCATTTGCACCATGTTGTACTATTTGTGAAACGCTTGCTCCTAACAATACAATGAACCAACTTAATTGCAGCCAGATTAAGAATAATGGTAAAGCTGCAAAACTTCCGTAAATAGCATTGTAACTGGCAACACCAACTTGAAAACGGATATAAACCCATTGTACTAATTGGAATATAATACCAGCAATCATTCCTCCAATAATCGCCGATTTGAATGTTACTTTGGTATTTGGCATTATCATGTATATTATTCCAAACCCTAGCCACACAAGACTAAACGGAAGAATTTTGAAGGCAAAAATAACCAGGCCAACCGAATGGTTTAAAACTGGGATTTTTGAAATTAACATTGGTACCGCATTCGAAATATACAAAGTTGCACTGTTCGAAATAATAAGAAGAACCGGGGCTAAAAACATAATTGAGAAATAATCGCTCACTTTTCGAGGAATGGAACGATGTGCTTTTACATCCCAAATATCGTTTAAGGTGATTTCAACATTCGTTAATACTTTCATTACCGACCAAAACAATACAACCAAACCAATACCGGCAATCATTCCACCGTGGGTATTAGACAAAAGACTGTTGGCAAATTCAAACACTTGCAACAACATATCTTTTTTGTCAGCAAATTTTTCAAGCAGCATTTGTTCTAAGATCTTTTCAAAACCAAATCCTTTTGCTATTCCAAATACCATAGCAACAACTGGAACGATTGATAAAAGACTATAATAGGTAAGTGCCGATGCTTTTTGCATACATCCTTTCGAAGTAAAGCGGCGCCATCCAACAATTAAAAGTCGTACTATCTTATTAATGAAGGAAAGTTGTTGCTCTTTTTCGGGCGATAATTTCCAAATATCGGTTGTGTAAAATGCAACGAGTGTTTTTAACTTTTGAATTATATTCTTCATTTTGAAATGTTTTTATTCTAACAAATATACATAAAAAAAGCCGGAATGACCGGCTTTTCGTTTTATCCTTTTGAACGACAGCCGCTATTTGAATAGTTTATTCAATTTGTTTTTAGCTTCATTTTCTAGTTTTTTCTTTTGTGCATCAGCTTCGGCTTTTGCCTTAGCTTCAGCTTCTTTTTTTATTCTGTCAGCTTCAGACTTTGCTTTAGCTTCTGCATCAGCTTTAGCTTTATCAGCTTCAGCTCTAGCCTTCGATTCTAACATTGCTTTTTGTTCGTCAATCTTAGCTTTTACTTGATCAGTCACACTGTTTTTGATGTCAGATGTTTGGCTTCCCAATTTAACACTCGTTTTGGGATCTTTCATTGTTCCTCCAATCAAAACATCAACATTAATGTTTTGTCCAGGATTAACGGTTATTCCATTTGACGATGCTGTTGCTAATAAACCATCAATAGCACTATTAGCAGCACCTCCAAGGTTCGATCGTGGAATTTGCATTGCCATTATATAGCTTATCGACATATCTAAATTACTTACTCCACTAATGGTTGCTTGCATATTATTTACCTTCGTTGTAAAAGGTTTTACTTCTACATTTCCATCAACGATGGTGAATTGCATATTTACATCTTTCGTTTTAAGTTCTTTTAAATCGTCGCGTTTAACTAAACCTGCAATTTTTTCAATTGTTGGAGAGCCTTTTACTACAACTTCTCTAGTCATTAACTTTCCTTCACCATTCATCGTTTTATAAATAGGCATCATATCTTTTCCTAAAATACTCTTGATAGATAAATCGCAAGAGAACATTCCTGTACAGTTTTTAGCAAATGGTGCAAGTTTTTTAACGGTGTTGAATGCATTGAATGTTTTTTGAATATCAAAACCTTTCATTCCCATAGTAAAGTCGAAGCTTGGTTTTGTAATATCTTGGGTCGAATAATTTCCTTTTAAATTTAATGCACCACCAAGCATATTCATGGCAAGATTTGTTAAATCTACTTTCGAATTTCTAACAACAAGTTGTCCATTCAAAGCTTTAATGTCAAGTTTGTCATATAGAATTTGACTAATAGACGTGTTTACGGTGAAATTGATATTACCGGGGATTTCAACAACAGTCATTGGAGCCGATGAAGTGTCGGTCGATTTTGTCGTATCAATTGACATTAACTCATTCGCATCAATTAACGTTGATTGCAGCGTTAATGAACCTTTTATTGTATCATTCTTCAATATATAAGGTATGAAGTTTTCAAGCTTACCATTCATCTTAATGTCGGTTTTGCCAATTTGCGAATCAAAACCTTTAAGAGTTACATATTGTGGAGAAAATTCTAAGTCTGTCGTTTTAATGGTAATACCTTTGGGGAAATCAGCGCTTGTATAGAACATATCTTTAATACTAATATTTCCTAAAGCCTTGAATTCGCTATATTTTTGTTGTTCTATCTGCGAAAGCTTTCCTTCCATTTCAACATTAGAAACAATCAATCCTGTAAGTTTTGTGTCCTTCACTGGAATGAAATCTTTCATCGTTGCAAGGTCAATAGTACTTGAAATTTTGCAAATCAACGCAGGATCACTAATTGGAGTCGATACTTTTAGTGTCATGTCAAATGGGTTTTGAGCAAATTCAGCATGAAGTTTCTTTAGGTCAACAACCGTATTATCAAGTTTCCCATCAGGATTTACTATCGATAAGTCAATTTGAATATTCGTTACTGGTTTTGGAACAGCAGGATATTTAAACATTGCATCTTTTACAAGTAATGCGATGTTAAACGCTGGCATTTTGTCCGTTTCCGAATTATATGTTCCTTTAAATGCAGCCTTTAATGTAAGTTTTCCTGTTGTTTTAATGTTTTCAAATCCTTCAAGAAAAACTCCAGGAACTAACGAGAATAAGGTTTTGAAATCTGTTTGTTTTGCTGCAATCGTTAAATCCATATCCATATCGTCTTTGGGCATTGCGAACCAACCATTTATTCCAAGTTCTAATGCATTTGCTTTAATGTTGTTTTCTTTAAAGGTGAATTTAAAGTTTTTTAAGTCGGCATCAATCGTACCATCATAATCAAATTTTACTTTCTTTAAATAGGTAATGCCACCATACGAAGTCGTTATTGAGTCAATTGAAAGTATCGATTTTAAGGAAGCAAAGTCAGATGTAAAATCTCCTTTTAGTTTAAAATTTAGGTTTTCGATATTGGCTGACGTATTTAGTGTTTTGTCGTTATAGGTTATAAATGCATTGTCGATTTCTAAAAGACGTAATGCCATTTTAAAATTCGATTTACTTGGAGCTTCAGTTATCGTATCGGTCGATGGTTTAGTAATATCCCAGTTTGCACTGCTATCACTCAATACTTTTGCATTTACTTTTATGCCGTCCAAGACAATCGTTCTAATTTTAATGTTCGTGCCACTCATCACACTCATGATATCAACTTCGGCCGAAAAATCTTTCAAATCAAGGAGTGTATCTCCAGCAAATTTATCAATGCCAACAACAGTAACATCTTCCAGATTTATCTTTAAATTGGGAAAACTACTAAAGATAGAAACACCAAAATCGCCAAGATTAACTTTTGCATTTATCGATTTGTTGATTTGTTCTTTCGTTAATTCCAGTAGCTTTCCTTTAAATAAGAATGGTAAACAAGCAATTACAATAAGAATTAATAAGAGGGTTATTCCTAAAATTTTGAAGACTTTTTTCATTTTCATTTCTGTTTAATATTTGTAGCACAAACTTAAAAAAAATATTTGTCAATACATTGGAAAGCAATACAAATTGAGCTTTTTGAGAAAATATTTTCACTTAAAAATAGAAAATATTTGCAAAAACAATTGACAAATTAAAAATATGCTTATCTTTGCCACTCGAAAATAAAGGGTTCTGTAGCTTAATTGGATAGAGCACCTGACTACGGATCAGGAGGTTATAGGTTCGACTCCTATCAGAATCACAAAATTAAA
>Ga0302296_1000664_pt1 | contig 27509 bp, 22 predicted proteins | sample III_Fen_N3_1_FD_194546 | JGI IMG/M metagenome (GOLD analysis project Ga0302296, IMG submission 194546) | Peat permafrost microbial communities from Stordalen Mire near Abisko, Sweden - III_Fen_N3_1 | ecosystem: Environmental > Terrestrial > Soil > Wetlands > Permafrost | place: Sweden: Abisko...
AACGACAATGTGAAACCCATGTATATTGAATTGCCAGGCTGGCAGTCGGATTTAACACAGCTATCCAGTCAAAATGAATTTCCGGAAGAATTCAATAACTACATCAACTTTATCGAAGAGCAAGTTGGAGTTTCGATTTCGATTGCTTCAGTAGGCCCAAACAGAGCACAAACAATCTTCTTAGGAGAATAAAGTATAGGGGAGCCAGCCATCTGGCCCCTTTTCTTTTTTATAAAGCTTTTGATTTCACAAAGTATTGCTTATTTTAGGACAGTAATTGCGTAATTGTAATTCAGTTTATTAGCCTGAAATGGAAATTACAAAACCAACCCTGTTACTTAGTAAAGAAATTGCATTGCGAAACATCCAAAATATGGTTCGTAAAGCAAATGACCATGGGTTAAATTTCCGCCCCCATTTCAAGACTCATCAATCTGCCGAGATTGGCGAATGGTTTCGCAATGCGGGAGTAAAATGCATTACCGTATCGTCATTAACTATGGCCAACTATTTTGCCGACTCAGGATGGAATGACATTACCATCGCATTTTCTGTCAATATTCCCGAGATTCCGGAAATGAATGAACTCGCCGGTAGGATAAATCTTAATCTTCTTATTGAAAATAAAGAAGGACTTGAAGCCCTTCAGGAAAAGATTACCTGGCATACAGGAGTATTCATTAAAATTGACACTGGATACAATCGCACTGGAATTGAGTCGAACCGAACTCAACTGATTGATGAATTACTTGAAACCATTCAGAAATCACCGTTACTTGAGTTCAAAGGTTTTCTTTCGCATACCGGCCATACTTACCACGCCAATTCGACTCACGACATTTTCAGCAGACATTTTGATGCACTTCTAAAAATGAAAGCGCTGAAAGCCCGTTACCGAAACGAATGGCCAGATCTGATTATTTCTTTGGGCGATACTCCATCGTGCAGTATTTGCGACAATTTCGACGGCATTGACGAAATTAGACCGGGGAACTTTGTGTTTTATGATTTGATGCAATTTAAACTGGGTGTTTGTAAACTCACTGACATTGCTGTAAGAATGGTTTGCCCGGTAATCGCAATTCATCCATCACGAAACGAGGTGGTTATCTATGGCGGAGCCATCCATTTTGCCAAAGATTCAATCATTAATATTGATGGTAAACCTCTCTTCGGTAGGATTATTGTCGAAGAAAATAACAATAAGATACTTCTGGATGAGAAAAACTACCTTCATGGACTTTCACAAGAGCATGGAATTCTTAAAATAACTCCACAGGACTTACATTACTTCAAACCTGGAAATCTAATCGAAATTATTCCTGTCCATTCCTGCCTGACTGCCAATCTGATGAAAGAGTATCTAACCACAGACGGTGAAACAATTAAAATGATGCCATTTTATTAGTAATTCAATACAATATTTAATTGTCTGAATGGTTTATAAATTTAGAAATTAATACCTGAAAGTCCTTTAAACATTTTTAACAAAATAATGATATGTTTTAATAAAAAGACATGATCCTTTTATAGATACATTTGTTTTTACAAGTCTTAAAGATTTTATATATGAAAAATAAAAGAATTGGATTTTTTAAATTATCACTTATGATCGGAGTTGGATTTTTTCCATTCCTGATCAGTTCATGCAAGCATGATGGCGTTCCAGCAGATCAATTACCTCAGATTCCCTTTACAGAAGTATTGCCAATTTTTACTGCAAATTGCGGATCATGTCATGATGGAAATGGAGAGTCTGGCGGATTGAAACTCACAGATTATCCAGGCATCATGAGGGCTATTCAAGCTGGTAACTCCGCAAAAAGTAAAGCTTATCAGGCAATGATCAGCACTTTTCAACTCATGCCACCCAACAATCCGTTAACTACAAGTCAACGCACCATGATTCGGCTCTGGATTGATCAGGGGGCTAAAAACAATTAAAAGTGCTTATTCATATCAACTAGTTCCATTTAAACTTCAAAAATGGGAAAATAAAAAATTAAAAATTACCCAATGAAACAAATAATTAAAATAACTCTGATCCTTTTAATGGCGCTCTTAGCAGGCTGCTATTACGATACAGAAGAACGGCTTTATCCAACGATTTCAAACCCCTGCGATGATACCGTAGTCACTTTCTCAAGTACGGTTACTACAATTTTACATTCGTGCCAAACCTGTCATTCCAGTTCGAATGCCTCAAGCAGTGGCGGAGGAATTAAACTGCAAAACTATGCTGATGTTGTTACAAATGTCAATAACGGAAAATTAATGGGTTCTATCAGGCATGACAACGGTTTTATTCCTATGCCACAGAGTGGTGGAAAATTAGCTGCTTGTGAGATAAGCCAACTGCAAAAGTGGATCGATGCCAATACGCCAAACAATTAAAATTAGAATAATGAAAAATTTAAAGACCATTTTTGTTGGGTTAATACTAATAATATTTGTTGGGAATGCTTATTGTCAGGATTTGGATGCACTTTTAAATGCAGAAACTAAACCAACGATTGATTATGCAACTGCAACGTTTAAAGCGAGCCGCATTATCAATGGACATTCAATTGAACAAATGAAGAAAAGTCAACTCGACTTTCGTATTTCGCACCGTTTCGGTGTGCTAAATGACGGTGCATATGGGTTATACGGTCTTGACCATTCTGTTATCCATTTCAGTTTGGAATATGGCGTAACAGATTGGTTGATGTTGGGAGTTGGACGTGGAAGTTTAAATAAAACCTACGATTCATTTGCCAAATTCAGGTTATTGCGCCAATCCTCAGGAGCCCAATCCATGCCCATTTCTTTAAGCTATTTAACTTCTGTTGAATTAAATTCCTTGAAATTTGCATATCCGACGAGAACAAACTATTTCTCTTCGCGTCTCACCTATGTTAGTCAGATTCTGATTGCTCGTAAGTTCAATGATAATTTTTCGTTTCAATTATCGCCAACATATATTCACCGAAATCTGACAAAAACAGAGCTGGACAAGAATGATATCTTTGCTTTAGGGGCCGGTGCTCGCTATAAACTATCAAAACGACTTTCGTTAAATGCCGAGTATTATTACACCTACAATCCGAACGCAAAATATCTTGACACAAGATATTACAACTCAGCTTCAGTCGGGATCGATATTGAAACTGGTGGACACGTGTTTCAGATTATGCTCACAAATTCTCAGGGAATGCGCGAAGGCACATTTATCCCACAAACAACCGACAACTGGTTCGATAAAGGAATTCATCTCGGATTTAATATTTCAAGGGTATTTTCATTTCAAAAAGTCGACTATTAATGAAAAAGATTTTTTTATTTCTGATCGTGCTTGTAGCATCTTTCAGCGCATTTAGCCAAGGCAAATTTATCGATAAAAATGCCTTCACTTCTTTCTACTCATCAACTCCAATGGAAGATATCCTTGGAGAAAGTAATGAGGTGTTAACAATTCTTGATTCGTCGAATGGAGAATTCGTTTTTCGGGCGTTAATGACTACTTTTCATTTTAAACGCGCTTTGATGGAGGAGCATTTCAACGAAAATTACATGGAAAGCACTAAGTTTCCCAAAGCTAATTTTAAAGGTACAATCGAAGGATTCAAGAAAGAAATGCTCACCGCTCCGGTCTCCAATATTAAGATAACTGGTGTTCTAAATGTACATGGTGTCGACAAAACAATCACAGTTCCCGGAACTATTGGAACCGACGGAGGTAAACTGGTTGCAACATCAAAATTCAAAGTAACTCCTGAGGAATACGGTATTGTCATACCATCACTTGTTCGCGACAAAGTTGGCAAGGAAATGGAAATTACAGTAAAAGCAACCTACCTGCCATACGGGCAATAAAAGCAAGAAATATGAAAATCAAATACGCAATCATTTTTATTCTCTTTGTAATCGTTCTGGGAGCAGGAATTGGACTGAAAATGTTTTTTAAACCACATGCCGATGTGAATAAACTGGATGCAGAATTTAAAATGGAAGCTTCCAGGTTGATGGACGAATTTCAAAAGGAAGAAAATACGGCAACTGCTAAATACAGTGAAAAAGTACTTGAAATTAGTGGCAAATTGGTGGCTAAAAATAAGCTTCCAAACGGCACTAACCTATTAATATTGGAAGATGAAATGGCTGGAATCAGTTGTCAACTCGATAGCAGTTGGTCAGCCGCTAATCCATCGGTTATTCAGGCTCTTCAGACAGGAAACCCAGTAACTGTTAAAGGCATTTGTAAAGGATATTTGATGGAAATCAAAGTGAGTCCGGCAGTTGTGGTGACGAAATAGTTTCCATACTTATCGATAAACATTCCAGATAGGTTGTAAGCGGATATAATTCTTCATCGTACCACAGCGATGCAAAATATAATCCGATGGGAGCAGCAATGAGCCCGTCGGATTTTGTTTTTTCGGCCAACCAATTCATTCCCAAAGTACATTCCTCATGAAAACCATTTGGCACAAGCGCGGTAACCGCAAGTGCAGTTTCTTCAATGCTTCCGGGGATATTTTCGGCTCCACCCCAGCTTCCATTCTGATTCTGTACTGAGGTCAGGTAACGGCATCCACGATCAATCATCAGTTTCAGTATAACTTCATATTCATTCCCAAGTTTAGTATTCAAAGTTTCATTCAGGTATGAAGTCACCCGGGCCGTTCCATAAACCGGATTGGTATGATCTGGTGTCTGTTGGTTTCCAAACCACAATGGCAGCCAAAAGCCCGATTTATCCTGATGTTTTTCCAGATAAATAACTGATCTGACAAATGATTTTTTGATAGCTGAAAGTTGTTTTTGGCTGAGTAAATCACCAAATGTCTCTGCTGTTTTTGACATTGCCAGAATAGCATGCCCGGTTAAATCGGCACAACTCTGATCAAAAGGTAACTTGCCCCAACCGCGCGAAAAGGTTGGAAACCCACCATCACTGTTCTGCAATTGACTCAGCCAGACGACCCCTGAAAAAACAGCCTCTTGAACAACTTGTGGATCATCTCGATTCAATGCCAATAAAGACAGGATTGCTCCGGGTGTGTCGTCTCCATCGGGTACCGAACCAGAATGCGGTGTCCAGCCCCAGCCTCCGGGTTGAGTTCCGTTAAACGGATGAATTTGGTGATTCTGAATTGCCAGCAAATGATTGGTGATTTGCAGCTTTTCTGCTGGCGACAATACTTTGTCCAGATTACTCCGGAGCGATTTTACGGCGAGCGTGGTAACCCAAGTCGAAAGATCAATGTCAATTGGCCAACTACCGTCTTCCCGCTGAGTCCGTTTCAGAAAATTCATTCCATCGTGCACCACTTCCAGATCACGATAACCCGATTCAATCAGACACAGACAAACGAATGCTGTCAATGGTATAGCTTCCAAATAACCTCCATTCTGTGGCTGAATCTTCCGAAGTAAAGCAAGTGATTTATTTATCGAAGCTTCCCGAATCCATCGCATCAATCGGTTTTTCCTTTTCTTAAACCTAAAAATGGCGATGCCAACAGCAATCAAAGCCGGAATAGCATAGCTAACCACACTCAGGTTGAGCATTCGATAAAACGAACTTGGCAACAACGATAGTTCGAAAGGTAATTGCGGAATCGATTCAAATGCTTCTTTACCTGGAACACCGCACAAAGCGCACATGGTCAGTATTGGAACCGAAAAAGTCCGGTCAGTTTTATAAAAATCGAGTATTGCGGGAATAAGTTGTTCGGAGTTGACATCGATATTTTGCGAACGTAAATAATCTCCAATTTTTAAAAGCAACGAACTTTCCGAATCATTCTTACTACAAGCTTTTACTGCCGAATAACAAAGCAAACTGGTACTCACGTTACTTACGCTTCCGGGTGAATCGCCAAATCCACCGTCATTGTTGACATTTGAATCCAGCCATTCTATACCTGAAGAAATTTCAGATGCATTCAATGACGCATCGTAAAAATGCAATGCCGAAATGGATACTGCCACTCCCAATGCACTCGACGAAAGCCGACCTTCCCAATAACCGACAGGATTGCGCTTTTGGAGAAGAAGGTCGCTGAGATTATCAAATTGATTTAGCAGAAGTTCTGATTTAGAATTCATTTTTCTGAATAAAGATGCAAGATATTCGTTTTCAACAAAACTTCAGGTGTGGTTGGCCTACTTTTCCCATTTTTAACCCGACCAAAGTTGTGGTTTGGCCCCTTATCTCATTTTCAATAAACCCACAACTGTGGTCAACCTACTTTTTTCGATTTGGACAAAACCACAGGTGTGGTTGGCCTCCTTTTTTCGATTTGACGAAAACTACAGGTGTGGATATCTGTTTCATTTTCGTTTTAACTGTAAACTGAACCTATGAACTACAGGTAAAGAGTCAGTCTGCCAGAACCCCCAGCGCCAGCAAACCATAAAATGTATATTCCACATCGGCAGTTGGGTCGCCATCACCGGAAAGAAAGGCACCATCCGAGAAGTTTTGTCCGATAAAATCGAGGCAGACAGGTTTAAGCAACCGCAAATCGCAGCCGGAATAACTGAGTGCAAACAAAGCCACTGCCGTTGACAACATATCGGCATTATTTAAGTGAGCAAAAGCTTTGAAACCTCCTGTTTCGCAGGCAAATGACTTCAGTAATACCTGATCCTCCAATCTCTCCTGATTCATCATTTTTTGCAGGAAAACTCTGGCAGCTACTTCTGAACATGGTGAATGCTGATCAATCGTTGATCGCCTCAACATACTTTTGGCTCCAAATTTCAGGATTCTGCGTAAGGGTAAGACGGCATCCAATGTCAGGAATAAAACAAAGCTGCGGTACGAAATATTGATGGAATGACGCTCTTTCCAAAACGATTTCCCCAATGAAATCAATGCTTTGAGTTGTGAATTTCGTCCAGCCTTTAATTCCTTCTGAAGCAACACCAAACAACATTTTTCGATAAATCCGGGCACTTCTGAATTTGACTTGCAGGCGATAAACTGCTTTAATTTCAGAATTGCCCCTTCGACTGTTTCGCGCACAGAGAGCAGATCTTCGGTCTTCAGCCTCCGGTCTTCGGTCTCCCTTTCGGCAGCCCTCAACATCAATCCGCCAAACAGCGAATAATACAAATCCGGCTGTCCTCCGCGATCCTGAAATCCTCCGTCCGGATTCTGTTGACTGATAAGAAATTTCAGTACATCTTCCCTACCCTGTTCATCCAGCAAGTTTAGTGCATTCCGAAGCAATACAATCATTTGCTGATAAAAGGGAATATGAGTGGGATTAATCACAATTGATGAATCAGAATATTTTGCCAAGCACCGTGTACAAACTCAACCTCATCTTCATGTTTTCAATCTGGTCGAGTTCGCGGTAAGCTTTGTCGGTGTATTCCTCAAGTAAAACTTCGGTTTTCCGATCGATTTCATGTTCACGAATCAATGCCGAAATTTGTAACCGATCATTTTCAGCATAATTCAACTGTAAGGTTATCAATTGAGATTCATTAGAACTTTCAGCCAAAAGCGAAAGCAATAAAGGATAATCCGCCGGTTGAGTATTTTCGTTGGCTTCGCGGAATTCATCCAGATCGTCTTTGATCTGGTAAGCCATTCCAAAGTATCCTGAAAACGTTTTCAGAACAGCCAAATCGCATTCAGGAGCATTAGCTGCAACAGCACCGAGCAACAAAGCGACACGAATAGCCGAACCAGTTTTCCGTTCAAATATTTCGAGTTGCTGATCAAGTGAAAGGATAGTTTTGTGCGAACTGGCCAGTAAATCGGCACCTTGTCCGAGCGATAAAGCCACGTGTCCGGAAGCCACCAACTGATAACAAGCCGCCATTTTAGCCGGTTCGATTGGAAGTTTCCCCAATAATTCGTAACCTTTACCGAGCAAAAAATCGCCGGTATTAATCGCAACAGGAATGCCATTTTTTTTGTGAATGGTTTCGGTGTCGTATCGAAAATCGTCATTGTCTTCCACATCGTCATGAATAAGCGATGCCTTGTGAAAACATTCGACAACCAACGAAAGTGAGGCCATTAATTCGTCATTTCCATTTCCGGAGTAGGCAGAATAAGCCAAAGCCGTTAATAGTGGGCGAATCCGCTGCCCACCAGTTAACATCGACTGAATAGCCAATTGACAGGTACGATCATCAACAGAGCCAAAAGCTTTCTTAAGGATATCTTCAGTAAAAAATCGTTTTACAGTTTCCTTCATCGCAGAGACAGATATGCTCCGGAATGGTTCGTTTTCCTGAAAAGCGATCAATTCATCGTTCAGCCAGCGACTGTCAACGTCAGTTTCGGCGCAACCTTCGAACAAAAGCGGTATGCCAATCACGGGAACCGCAGCCCTTGAGACTGGTTCAAACGATTTCTGAAGTACCGACATGCAACTGACTCCGATTACTGCATCAATCGAACCATCCTGAACCAGACTAACAGCAACTGTAGTTCCTTCTGCAACAAGAGTGGCATAACCAAGCGCTTCGGCCTTTTGCAAAATCGAATCAATCTGGCAGCTTTGGCAACCAGCACAAATCAAACCCAATTCGTCGATCACCGCATTGCAATTGCTATTATTTTTCAGGCATTGTGGCAAAAGCAAAAGCCGACGGTTGTAAGGAGTCGCAGCAACAACCGGGCGCCAAATCTCATTTCCGCAAACCACCATGGCAAATTCGCGAAAGCTGATTTCGGTATTCGTCAATGCAATCACCTCATCAGCCAATTGGCTAATTAGCGTGAAGCTTGCCGGAGGTAAAATTCCCCGCTCGGCAACCAATTCGCGTGCCGCTTTCCTCAACCGATTCCGGGTTAAAGCTTCTTCAGGAACTACCAGTATGTTTTCTTTTACCTTCATTGTCATTCTTGACACAAATCTGAGAAATGTAATCTCAATTTAAAAGTTCGTTCTTTTCCGTCCGAAAACAAACCTAAGCTCCGATGATTTATATCGCGCGGACGGATTAAACCTATTTTAATATCCTTTGGCTAAAGCCAAACGGCCAAGGATAAGCTAAACTATTGATCAGTACATTATCCTTTGCCGTCACATTTATGTGACGGAACAATAGCACATAAAAACATTGGGCTTTAGCCCTGATAATAGTTTACCCATAAGCCCCAAGTCCAAAGAAAGCCCGTCGTTTGGCAAAGCGGTAAATCCGGCTTTTCTCCGGAATGACTTCGCACGAACCATGACTGTTTGTTTCCGGAGCCATGCGTAATCGTTCGAGTTCGCCTTTTCGTCCTGAGGTATTTTTTGCATCGTGTTTTTGCACAAATTCGGCCAGCCAACGCGGATCTTCCATCACAACACACCCTTTAGTTTTTTGTTGAATACTGTTTCTGAAATCGCTCAGGAATCCGGATTCGGCGTATAAACGATCCAACGGTTTGTCATCGACATGATCGGCAGCAAACTGAATAATCGGGCATGGCTCAACATAACCTGATGCATTGATGTGGTGACTCAGACCTTCGGCCGCAGGGCACATGCCATTTCCATCAGCATCCCAGTATGTATCGATAATGGCAATGCTGTATTCCATGCGGGCATCAACCATGTGCTGACGAAGTTGCCGGATTTCATCGGAACTAAGTGCAAGTTCGTAATTTGGGGACTGACCAACAGGGCGATAAATGTAATACCACAAATAAGCCACTCCTTTATCGATCAGCGATTGAATAAATTTGGGTGACATGGCCATTGCAAGATTCGACTTGCAAACGCTGATGGCCACACCAGTGATCAAACCAGCTTTGATGCAATTGTCGATACCGACATTCGCCGATTGAAACACATCTTTTCCACCACGTCGTACATCGGCAACCTGCTCATCGCCTTCAAAGCTGATGAGCGGAGTCACATTGGCGCAATGACGAAGCGTTTCAGCCACTTCAGGAGTAATGAGCGTTCCGTTGGTGAACAACTGAAAATAGCAATCCGAATGCTTTTTGAAGATCTCCGGAAGTGGCTTATACAATAAAGGTTCACCACCTAGGATTCCGAAGAAATACGAACCCATCTTTTTAGTATCATCAATAATCCGGTCAACTTGCTCGGGTTTCAAACGGCTGTTTTTCTCTTTTCCCATCACCCAGCATCCCTGACAATTTAGATTGCAATCGTCGGTAACCGAAATAAAGTTAAAGGCCGGAAAAAATTCGCCTTTCTTTTGCCTTTTCTGAAATCGGGCAAACGACAAAGAGCCTTTAATGCCCATGTTTACTACGAACTTGTACAGGCATTTTCTGTCGCTCCGGAACATTATATTTTTTAGAAGTCCCATCTATCAGATATAGTAGAGGCGCAATATCTTGCGTCTAAATTTTCAGGTTAATTCTTATTTAAATTCTTCAATTCTTCCAATGCCTTTTGCCGTTCGGCTTCGGCCTGTTCAACCAAACCGGCCCTGAAAATATTCCGTCGCAACGCCGAGCGCTGATTCAATGTTGCGATCATATTGCCGTCAGCAGAAATCCCTTTAAACTGAGGCTCAGCTCCGGGTTCAGCACCGGCCAAAACGCCACCTTCTTTCAGTCTCGGAAAAATGATGGCCGAGGTCGGACAATTTCGTCCGCAAGCCGGGCAATTGTTTTTGCATGCCAGCGGATTCACCACTTTCAGCTTTTTATCGCCAAATGTATAAACGCCAAATAAACAGAATTTAAAGCACTTTCCGCAATCGATGCAAAGCGGCTGATCAATCACCGGATACCAGGCTGGTACATCCAGACCGCTCTCAACCAAGGTTTCGTTTGCTTTCCCTATAGTAAATGAGAAATCATTCCGGAGTTTTGAATCAATTTCAGGAACCGAAAGTTCCCTGAAATTCAAAACTTCCAATCCCGAAAGTTCCAGATTGTTCTGAGCCAGCAGATTTTTGATTGCTCGCGGATAACAGGCTATCATTACCTTTCGCTCATATTTCTCATTGATGGCCAGAATAAAATCCTTTCTGCCCAAAACAATTCCGCAGAAATCGTCCAACTGATAAACATCAACATCAAGAGATTCAAGACTGGATTTGATTTGTTGCGATTTTTCCGAAGTAATTACACCCGCACCACAATTACAGAAGAGAATACACGATTTACTCATTGAATTAAGCCGATTTAGGAATTCAGTATAAATAAACCAAAAATCCGAACCACTGAAAAGCAGATCGACAGATAAAATAACCACATTAACAAACATTAGAGAAAGCAGTACTGAATACACCCTTTCTCTCAGACAATATTGAAATTGATTATCTTCGTTTGAAAACCAACAAATCAAGCTTTTTCAACCATATGAAAAGTGTTCAGTCGCAGTTTCCAGTCTCAAGGCTTGAACTTCTGAACACTGAATACTGCGACTGCATTCTTTTTTATGTTGGTGGATGAAGCCTCTTTTGAAACCACACACGCACCTTTTGCATTTTCTCCAACTGACCTGCGGAAACATGCCGTTTACAGGTTGAACGTTCTTCACTCTTTTCGGGCGCACCCCAACGGATTTCAGGGCCGTCGTTCGGGTTGTAAGCCATCTCAAAGGCATCTTTTCGTTTCAGAATTTCAGCAATAGTCAGTGTCTGTTTGCTGCCATTTGAGCGGGTATAGGAAATTGACAGTTCATTCGTCTTTTTTGCCAAAAGTGCTTCCAGATTTTTCTTTGCTTTTTCAGGAGATTGAAGCATGGGTAATTTATAATCATCAGGAGAAGAAACGATCTTATTCGGGAAATCCTGAACCGCATCCATGGCAATCAACAGACGTAAATCACGGTTTGGCGTTGAGAAATCTTCCCACTGACCACCTGCCTGAAACACTCCTGAAGTTCCGCCTGGCATTGAAACCACTGTGCCGGGATGTGATTTCATGTATTCCTCGCCATTTCCAACCGAATTGACCCTCACATTAAGCTGTTCATTCAATGCATTGATCAAATCGAGTAAGGCCATCTCCGGATCCATCGGTTTCGGATTAATAACACGTTCCATGGTGTGATAAAACTTAGCGCTTTCCATTCCCTTTTGCTGAAGTGAGAACGGAACCAATCCTGTATTTGCATTAATCTCATTCGACTTTAAAAGCCGGAACTTACCATTAACCTCAACAATCGGGCGAAAGGCTTTAAATCCGGGTTCCCCGATGACTTCCTTTTCGTTGGTATTGAATAGAAAATTACCTTTCCAGAACCGTTTGATCGCTACTGTTTTGTCAGGTTGGGCGTCAACTGCCAGAAGCACTCCGGGACTGTCGCTGGTTTGTGGAATGGTTCGGACAAGAATCAAGGTATGTCCATACGGATCGGCAAATACAACTCCCGGACGCAAAGCAGTGCGGGTGAGCGGAACAGGATAATAGTCGGAACTTTCGTCAGTAAAAGCAGTCCGGGCAGTCCCAGAATGAACGCCATTCATAATCATTCGCGCGAAAGCATTGAATTTTAGAGTCGGACTGGTTCTGGAAATGTTCGTTTCATTGGTAACCCAACGTCCGGTATGGGGAGCTTTGCCCAGATAACCACGGTCGCATTCGTGATAACCAAATGGAAGTCCGAGTTTCCAGGAAAAATAAGCCCGCAGATAAAATGGATTATCCGCGCAATCGGGCTCCATTAAAACTTTTACCTTTCCGGAAGCATCATCCTCTCCCAACGAAAGGTGATTGTATAAAAAGTTATTTACCTTATTCTCTGTCGTTTCGTTCAAGGCTTTCCACGATGCACTTTCATTCGAATCCTGAAACAAAGCATTGATCCATGCCGAATACAAAGCTTCAGATTTGCTGTCCCAACCTTGTTTGGTATTCCACACTGCATTCGTTGATGACTGCGAAGGTTTAGCCGTAACATGAAAATCAAAACTAGCGCTATTTCCATCGACTGAAACGTGATATTTCCCCTCCGAACCGGCTTTAAATTCAGCAATCTGCCAGTAAGGCAAACCGTCACCGTTTCTGCTTTTTTCAGATTTGATTTCTCCGGAAGGACTGTTCACCTTGATTTCCGCTTTCCGGATGTCTTTTCCTCCGGTTACCATCACACGGAACATTTGCCCCGGGCGTGAATTTTCAGGAGAAACCAACAAAGCAACAACGGCCTGTACATCGTCATCCTGATTTACTTCTTCAGGAACATCAACCGAAGATTTTGAATCAGAAACGACTTTTCCGCCCTCCGACCGGCTGCCACAAGACGCTAAGCCTAGAAAAATCGTTGCTATTGCAAATGTTGTCAGCCTCAAACGCACATTAAATCTACTCATGATATTTTTGCTTCAATTCAGGTTCAAAGATAAACCTAAAACGGAGAAAGCTGAACTAATATTTCAAAGTATAAGATTATCTTAACTGAATATAAGCCGTTTCCAGAGACACCTCTATATTTTATTTGTGTTAAAACCGATCCTCTTTCGGATGCAAAAACTGTCATACAACATTTATTCGAAAAATTAAACTACTTTTGCGGCAGATTTTAGGGGTCGGATTTCCTTTTTGCCTGGTTTAAGGCAGGAGCATCTACCCGTCTCCTTCCATTGGCAAGGATCAGTGTATTACTGATTCACAATTTTAAAGGGAATTTATGACATTTGAAGAAACCGGCCTCAAACCGGAAATTTTGAAGGCGATCGCAGAAATGGGATTTGAAACGCCTACGCCTATTCAGGAAGTAACTATTCAGCACCTGATCAATTCAACACAAGATTTAGTAGCCTTAGCACAAACCGGAACAGGTAAAACTGCAGCATTCGGGCTACCAGTAATTAACAACATCTCGATGCAGATCAAAGAGGTGCAGTCGCTAATTCTTTGCCCAACGCGCGAACTGTGTCTGCAAATCACTCGCGACCTCGACAAGTATTCAGCCTACATTCCGGGTTTTAAAACCATTCCGGTATATGGTGGTGCTGACATTACCAAACAAATCAGGGAATTAAAATCGGGTGGACAAATTGTTGTGGGTACTCCCGGACGTGTTCATGACCTGATTCGCAGGAAATTACTCAACGTTTCGGCCATTCGCTGGATGATTCTGGATGAAGCTGACGAAATGCTGACTATGGGATTCAAAGAAGAATTGGATGCCATTTTAGCTACTACACCAGCAGAGAAACAAACTTTGTTGTTTTCTGCAACAATGCCTTTAGGTATTTCTGAAATTAAATCGAAATACTTGAATAATGCACTGGAGATGTCGGTTGGAAAACGTAATGCAGGAGCTGAAAACGTTGAACACCACTATTATGTGGTTCATGCCAAAGATAAATATGCAACGCTTAAACGTATTGCAGACAACTATCCCGACTGTTATGCCATTGTATTTTGCCGCACCCGCATGGAAACCCGTGATGTTGCCGAGATGTTTATGGCCGACGGATACAATGCCGACGCTTTGCATGGCGATCTTTCGCAAGCACAGCGCGACCAGGTGATGGCCCGTTTCCGGAGCAAACAAATACAGATGCTGGTTGCAACCGACGTGGCAGCACGCGGATTGGATGTTACCGAATTAAGTCATGTCATCAATTATTCGATGCCTGACGATCCGGAAGTGTATATTCACCGTAGCGGACGTACCGGAAGAGCAGGTAAGAGCGGTATTTCGGTTACCATCATCAACATGAAGGAAACTGGCCGTTTAAAACAGATCGAAAAACTTTCGCGCAAGAAATTTGAACGCAAAATGGTTCCGGGTGGCGAAGAAATTGTTGAGAAACAATTGTTTCACCTCATTGAACGGGTAAAGAACGTTGACATCAGCAGTGGTCAGGTTGAAAAATACCTTCCGCAGATTTTGGATCAATTTGAAGGAATGACCCATAGCGATATCGTGAAACACTTTGTATCGCTCGAATTCAACGAATTGCTCGACTACTATAAAAATGCACGCGATTTGAATATCCGGGTTGAAGCCGGACGCGATTCAATGGGACGAAACGACCGTGGAAGTGAACGCAGTGGCGACCGTTTGAGCTTTACCAAATTATTCATTAATGCCGGAAAAAAACAAAACCTGAATGCTTCGGGTTTGATCGGCTTGATTAACGAATATTCGAATCGCAGGAACATTGAAATCGGCAAGATCGATATTCAACGTAAATTTTCGTTTTTCGAAGTCGACAGCGCTTTCGAAAAAGACCTTGTGAATGCCATGAACAATGCGGTTATTGAAGGTCATGTCATCAACATTGGGAAAGTGCAATCCATCGAAGGACAACCTGCTTCATCCCGTGAAGAAGGATCGTTCCGGAGAGAAAGCAGCGGTGGAAGCTATGGTGGCGGACGCCCAAGAGAAGGCCGCAGCCGCGAAGGTGGTTTTAACGACCGCAGCGATCGACCAAGACGCAGAAGAAACTAACTTAAAATAGTTCCAAATTTCAAATCCCAAATTTCAAGTTTAATAACCTGAAATTTGGGATTTTTGTTTTTCATATTTAGCCTCCAATGAGGAAAGTCAAAATCTATTTCTTTTTTGCTTTTGCCTTTTCCAGATTCTCAATCACTCTAAATTCAACAATCTGGGCAATTAGCTTTAATGGCATGGGCTGGTCGATCGGGAACTGAACAGAACCCTTTCCCTGCTTGTACGTTGAAAGTTCTTTAGCAAATTCGGCATGTCCGGTTGGAGTAGCATAAAAACCAATGTGATTTTTAAATGCAGCAAAATACACCAAAGGTCTCCCATGTAATTTATAAGCAGGCATTCCGTAGCCAAGAGATTCTTCTGCATCAGGTGCTGCCTGTTTGATCGTAAATCTGACTTGATTCAGGAGAGCTTGAATATCCTCCGGAAAATCAGCAATGTACTCATCGATGCTGGTTGGCGCTTTCGAAATCATTTGAGCCGATTAATTAGTTTCCGAAAACATTTGATCCGATCGCTTTTGCATTTCCTCAAAACTCACGTCTTCAATGTGTGTGGTGATCATCCATTTATATCCATACGGATCCATGACCTGCCCTACCCGATCACCGTAAAACATATCTGTAATAGGCATGACCAGCGTTGCACCAGCATCAATGGCTTTCTGAAATGCTATATCTGCATCTTCCACATACAGACCAAAAGTCATGGGATTTCCGCCAATGGTTAACGGACTTTTATTGCCCCATTCCAAATTTTCATCGGCCATCATAAGCAACGAACCCTCAATTACCACTTCTGCATGACCAATCAATCCATTGGGCATGAGTAACCGTGCTCCTTCTGTTGCACCAAACGCTTTTTTGTAAAACTCAATGGCAGAACTACAATCCTTGATGGTAATGTAAGCATTCAAGGTGTGTGCACCTGGATAAATGTGTGATGTTTTCATCTGTCTGTTTTTTAAGAGTTGATAATTTTTCAGTCTAATTTCAAGGATGGCCCAACCACTTGCATATCGTTGGCTGCAAAAATAGTTTGCATTTCCGCAAGTGTTGGCTCATGATCTAAAGCTGCAACGGTGACAAAAAAGTTTTCCATTTTTCCGGCAGGTTGAAAAACTACGGTCATTTTCCCGGTTTCTGATACCTGTGTCCAGGCATGCGGAACTTTACGAGGCATAAAAATACTGTCTCCTTTTGACAATTTAAATTTTTCGTCTCCTACCTGAAAATAATATGAACCCTCCAGAACATAGAAAATTTCATCCTGAGAGAGATGAATATGTAAAGGCGTTCCCTTACCCTGTGAAAGCGAAGTCTGTTCAAATATTGCCAGACCTCCATCGGTGTCGCTTCCTGAAACTTTTACATCGAGGATATTTGAGTTAACACCTTTCAATTGAATATGCCCATGAATTCGTCCTGTACCTGCATCTATTTTAAATCCTTTTTCAGAACTACTCAATAAATTGTTTTTACCCGCAAACAGTGTCAATGGGAAAATTGAAAGTGCTGTCAATAGAAATTTTCCTCGTTTCATAACTTTTCAATTTTTGTTATAACTCATTTTATAACAGAATTCTTCAAGAAAAGTTGAACCCGGAGTTCCACTCTGTGCACCAGCAAACAATATTCAAAAACCGCCTGATCATAGCCATGATTTCAATCCTGAAAATCGCGAATTGGCGCCAGCGGATGCATACTTCATGGCACATTAGAAGGAGTTGATCTCAAAACCGTCCAACAAAATCAGTTTTTATGTAATTCAGGAAGAATCAGGATTTGAATATACATCATTTGGCAGATCAATATATAAGGTACTTATTTTGAATAATTTGAAATTACTTGGCGTATACATTTTCCAAATTACAACACAGCGATTCTTGAACATTAAAAAAAATAAAAAAATAATAATAAATATTTATTGAATATCAATAAATGTTTTATATTTGTCAATAAATAAAAATTAAATCATATGAAAATTTTAGGAAAAAAATCGTTGTCAGCAGTTCTTGTCAAGGCCATCAATATTGTATGGTGGATTCAATGGATTGCATCCGCTGTTTTATTAACAGCTGTGGTGATCACTTCTCTTTCCAAAAGCAGCATGAAGCTAAATGTACCGGTTACTTTTTCATCCGGCTCATATAAGCAAATTGCCACTTTAAGTAAAAATACCACTGATGGAATCGTTAATGTGGTAAATGGAAGCTTCTCTTTTGATATCAGTACCAGTTTTCTGAACACGTTGATTTTGTTCGTTGGGCTTGCGGTAATTTGTGCATTCGTAATTCTTATTACTTATCAGCTAAAATTGATCTTTTCAAGTTTCAGGCAAAACAGCCCGTTCTATGAATTGAATATTAATCGAATCAGAAATATTGGAAGTATGCTGATCATTTTCAGCATACTTCAATGGCTGTCAGATATTTGCATTAATGAATTTCTGATTTCTCATTTTAAATGGGGAGATGGGATTGCATTAACCTACCATTTCAATGTCAGCTATTTAATAGCCGGACTTTTACTGATCATAGTAGCAGAAATTTTTAAATTAGGTGCAGCGCTTGAAGAAGAAAATAAACTAACTATTTGATATGGCTATAATTGTAAACCTTGATGTAATGATGGCAAAACGAAAAATGTCGTTAAATACGCTATCAGAATCAGTTGGTATCACGCTATCTAATTTATCGATATTAAAGCAAGGAAAGGCAAAAGCAATACGTTTCTCAACGCTAGAGCTTATTTGCAAAGTACTTGATTGTCAACCTGGCGATATTCTTGAATATCGACCTGACGAATAGTATCAAACAATTAAAAATGTAAAGAAAATGAAAACAATAAATCAAATGTTATGCCTGGTAGTATTACTGTTGCCAACAATTGGGTTTGCGCAAAAAGATAACCAGAGCCTTATTGATCAATACATGCAGGCACAGGTGACTGTAAACGAGTTTAGCGGAGTAATTCTGGTCGCCAACAAGGGGTTGATTATTTATAAAAAACCTTTCGGTTATGCCGACAGGGAATGGAAAATACCAAACTCAATAGAAACCAAATTTGAAATTGGCTCCTTAACCAAACAGTTTACTGCAACTGCCATACTTCAGTTAGCCGAACAGGATAAATTAAATTTAAATGATAAATTGAGCAAATACTTCCCCGGATATCCTAAAGGCGATAGTGTGACCCTGCACATGCTGCTTACCCAGACATCCGGCATTGTAGATTACACAAGTATTCCAGAGTTTTATTCGCTTCACACACTACCTTTAAAAACTGATTCGGTTATTGCTCTTTTTAAAAATAAACCTTATTTGTTTTCTCCTGGCAGTAAATGGAGTTATAGCAATTCTAATTACTTTTTACTGGGTTGTATCATTGAAAAAGTAACTTCCAAAGCTTACAGAAGTTATATGGATGAAATAATAAAAAAAGCCGGGTTAAAAAACACTTTCGTAAATCAGCTCGATTCAATACTTGATTTCAGGGCCAGAGGATATTCCAAATTAGAAAAGGGAGGATGGAAGAATTCAGATTATATGTCAATGGAATTACCTTATAGTGCTGGTTCTATGATTTCTACTGTTGAAGATTTGTTCAAATGGCAAAATGAATTATTGAAAGGTATGATTATCTCAAAACCGATGGTCTCAAAAATGACTACTCCCAATCTCAATAATTATGGCTATGGTCTTATTATCGATTCCTTGGCTAATCATGTAAGAATTTCGCATGCAGGTGCAATTCCCGGATTTACTTCATTTCTTGCGGCTTTCCCGGCTGATAGAATTTCAATTGCCGTGCTCTCTAACGATGATTGTAACAGCAATGTAATTGGAGATGCGATAGCTTCTATTCTTTTCAATATTCCAGTGGAAATTCCATATATAACAGTGGAAAGGGCTATTGACACCTCAGTTATTAAGCGATATGCAGGTAAATATCAATTAGGAGGTTCAATGAAGTTTGAATTGTTTGAGAAAGATCATAAACTATACCTCAAACCCGAAGGGCAGCATGAATGGGAAATGAAACCTGAATCGGAAACAAGATTCTTTTTTTCATGGGACAAGGAACAAAAAATCGATTTCATGATCGATTCTAAAGGTGTTGTCACAAAATGTTATTTCATGAATAAGGGATCAAAAATTGAAATAAAAAGGCTGAACTAATGAAAAATATTCATAATCTAAAAGAGCATTTGATAGCTTTTTTGCTGTCGGATGCTCTTTCGATTAGCTAAATATGAGCTAATCTAGAATGATATTTAGATCTAAAGTTTTAACCTCTTGATAAATTCGTTTATATCGAAATTCAAATTGATTTTAGGCAGTCGGAAGCGGCCTCCTTGCTGGATTTTCTGTACCGAATAAATCTCATCGATAATGGACTTGTATTTTGCCGCCACATAGTTGCGTTTCAGTTTTAAGGTGGGCGAAAGTTCGCCGCTTTGTGGTGTCCACTCGTCGTTCACCAAACGGAAACGCTTAATTTCCTCGTGTTCACCAAGGGTTTTGTTGATTGTAGCTACTTCGCGTTGAAACTGTGCAAGTACTTCCGGTTTCTGAATCAGTTGTTCGTTGTTCTGAAAGTGTATCTTCCGCTGGCTGCACCAGTCGTGCAGGTAAATAAAGTTGGGCGAAATCAGGGCGCTGGCAAACTTTTCTCCAGCTCCGATAACCATTATCTGCTCAATAAAAAACGAAGCTTTCAGCTTATTCTCAATCATCTGCGGTGCAATGTATTTCCCGCCGGAAAGCTTGAACATTTCCTTTTTACGGTCGGTAATTTTCAGGAATTTACTGTCTTCCAGAATACCAATATCGCCGGTGTGGAACCAGCCTTCATCATCAATCACTTCAGCCGTTAATTCAGGAGCTTTGTAATAGCCTTTCATTATGCCCGGACCTTTTACCAGGATTTCGCCATCCTCGGCAAATTTCAATTCTACATTTTCCAATACCGCTCCAACCGTTCCAATTTTCATTTCGCGTGTTGCCGGATTATTCACTGCAATCACAGGCGATGTTTCGGTCAGTCCGTATCCTTCGAGATTTAGCATTCCGGCCATTCCCAAAACCCTTGCAATGCGCGGTTGTAATGCCGCTCCTCCCGAAACAACATAGACAATGTTGCCGCCGAGCGCTTCGCGCCATTTCGAATAGATTAACTTATCGGCTATTTTAATCCTGATCTTCAGGAAGAAATTGTATTTTTTATTGTACTCGAAATGCCGGGTTAAACTTAGCGCCCAGAAATAAACTACCTTTTTCAGTCCGGAGAGTTCCTTTCCTTTCGACACAAAACCGTCGTAAACCCGTTCGAGCAAACGCGGAACCGAATTAAACATGTGCGGTTTGATCTCCTTTATGGCAATAACAATTTGACCAAGATTTCCAACGTAATAAATTCCCATCCCCTTGTACTGAAAATGGTAATTCACGCTGCGCTCATATACATGGCAAAGTGGGAGGAAGCTAATCACCCTGTGATCAATCCCAAGATTATGCATTTTTGAATGTACCAGAAAATTCGACACCAGATTGGTGTGTGTCAGCATTACTCCTTTCGGAACTCCGGTTGTGCCTGAAGTATAGATAATAGTTGCTAAATCTTCAGGATCGACCGCTTGTTTAATTTCTTCGAGCTGAGCGCCAAAGTCAGCCTGATGATTTTTTCCCAATTGCAGAATTTCTTCAAAATTAGGGACTCCTTCCACCTCTTCGAATGAATAAATGTGGGTTATTTCAGGTAATTGAGAGGCAATCGGGCTGAGTTTCTCATACAGTTTTTTGTCACCAACAAGCAAAAGCTTTATTTCAGCATGTTCCAGAATGTAACTGTATTCATCATCGCCAATGGTCGGATAAATCGGCACATGAACAATTCCAGTCATGGCAAGTCCCATGTCGGCAAAGTTCCATTCAGGCCGGTTAGTAGTTACGGTAGCAACTTTATCGCCTTTTTTCAGGCCCAAAGCCATTAAGCCAATTGCAAACTGATGAGATTTCTCAACATATTCGGCAGTACTGTATACATACCAGTCGTTACCATTTTTCCCTCCCAAAGCATCCTTTCGGGGAAACTCACTGAGACAAAATTCAAGAATATCAAAGGTTCTTTTTACCTCGATTGCCATAAGTCTTATCGTTTAGTTTGGTCAACAAGACTTTAAAGATAGCACTATTTAAATCACACAAAAAGGCAGAAATAAAATTAAGCACAAAGGCATAAAAGCTGAATGGTAATGGAATATGATATGCAATACTCCAGAAACTTTCAACTTTTATGCCTTCAAACTATAAAAAGACAAGCAAAGCGGATCAACTATTTTGCACTGTCAACATTCAGACTTTTCTGTTTAAGACTAGAAGATATTAACAGGGCAACCACAACTCCGGCAAACACATAAACCGACCAGTGCATGCCATCAATCGCCCCTCTTCCGTATGAATGAAGCCCGCTCAGGTAATAATTAACTCCAAAATAAGTCATCAGGATTGAAGAAAAACAAACCACAGTTGCAACTGTATATCTGTATATTCCTTTCAGGGAAGGAATGAGTCGCATATGCGCAACAAATGAATAAATTACCACTGAAATCAGTGCCCAGGTTTCCTTCGAATCCCAGCCCCAGTATCGGCCCCAGCTTTCGTTAGCCCAAACACCACCAAGGAATGTTCCAATTGTCAGCATATACAAACCAACTGTCACAGACATTTCACTAATAGTTGTAAGTTGCAAAATCATGTTAATTATATTTTTGCTGTTCCTCGGATTACTTAGGCTGTACATGATCAATACGATCAGTCCAATAAATGCACTCATTCCGATAAATCCATAGCTTGCAGTAATAATTGCCACATGAATCATGAGCCAATAAGAGTTCAGAACAGGCACCAAATGAGTAATTTCAGGATTCATCCAATTAAGGTGTGCTACAAACAATATAATTCCGGAAAGCATTGCTGAAGTAGCGATAACCATTGGGTATTTCCGGCCGAATATAACACCAGCCAACATTGAAGCCCAGGCCACATAAACCATCGATTCATAACCGTTAGACCACGGAGCATGACCTGAAATATACCAACGCAATCCTAACCCGAAAGTATGAAGCAAAAAGCCAAGAACGATTAATAAAGTAAAGCCGAGCCGCACCTTCTTTCCTACGATTTTTTGTCTGAAAATATTAACGAATATGACGATCAGCAGGACAAACCCAACAGTAAGGTAAATAGGGAAAACCCGTTTAAACGGATTGAGCGAATTATAAAATATCTCTACTTCCTTTTTAGAACTGGATGGCAAATAACTTGAACCATATTTGGTCTGGTATGAAGCAATACTGGCCATAATCTGACGGGGGCTTATTCCACCTTTGCCATTCATAGATTCCTTCAGAAGTTCAAAACCCTTATTAACAAACAATGTTTCCTCTGTTGACAAACCAGTAGGACTATTTCCGGGGAATGCCCATTTGATATCCTTTGTCACGCCAGGGAAAAGCGCAAACATATCGCCATTAACCACCATATAGCAAACATTCACTCGCTCGTCTAAATTAATCAGTTCTTTTTCAAACACATTTCGTTGTGCAGGCATTTTAGCGAAAGCAGCATTAACTTGTACAAGCAGTTTATAGGCTCCTTTCTCATCAAAAAATGTTGTAAGAGGAATCCGGCTTTCGGTTACTCCAAGCAGTCCTTTTAACTTGTCATTTGTCACATAGACCAGCGAAACATTTCTCCAGAATTCAGGATACAAATACAAACCTAGCATGACCTCTTCGGGTGATCGACCGTCGAAATCAGATTTATGGGTAACCTTCCGAAGTATTTCTGACGACAATGTCGAAACCGGCTCAATACGGCCATCCTCCCCTTGAATCCACAGTCTGGAAAAATCGTTTAAAATGGCCTGATCAATTCTTGGAATGGGCGTCAATTCTACATTATCAGCAGAAACAGAACCAACTTTCAGGAAAAATAATAGCGCCACTAAGCCAACTGGTTTTGAATATTGCTTCAAGCGAACAACCAACGAATGAAAACGCGAAGTCTTACTAAACAAGGCCAAAACAAAACCAAAAGCAAGCAACAAATACCCGATATAGGTAACGTTAGTACCGAGCTCATCAGCGTTCACCGAAAGTACCGTTCCTCCCTCATCCTGATCATAAGAAGACTGAAAGAATTTATAGCCGCGGTAATTCAAGGTATTATTCATAAAAACCCTGACTTTTCGATTAACACTTCGTTCCTTATCAATTAAAACCAACTCACTGGCATACGATGAAGGACTCATCGATCCAGGATATTTTTCCATTTGAAAGTCTGTTAATTGCAATGCGAATGGCAAATAAATCGGATCGGCTCCATAAGTAATTTCAAGAGTTGAATTCCCAACATTCACCATAAAAGGTTCTCCCCTCATGCCGTGCTTTCCCATTACATTCACAAGCTGTTTACTGCCGCCATCAGTAACTTCAAGAGTTACAGCATCAATACCTTCATTTCCTGAAGGATCCTTTTCAATCACCGAAATGGCGTGAGTATAAAAATTCTTTACTAAAAGCATATAGCTGTCAATCGCATACAATTGCATTGTTTCAACCGGAATTGTATCGTTTGCTTTAACCGTCTGAGTTTCGCCTCCAGTCATCGAACGAATTTCAATTGTCCGGTCAGAAGCCATAAATAGTTTTCCATTGCGATCAATAAACTGAAAATTTACCCCTGGCTGTTCAAAACCAAGCTGGATATTCCCAAGATTAAGGACGTTTCCTTTTGAGAAAACGTAATTCTCGCGCCCTTGTCCCTGAGAAATAACAAAATCAATCATTTCTTTACCTGATGGATCTTCCTTAACGGTCTGAATCGCATTTTTTATAAACCCAACTGATTTTATTCTGACTTTACGACCTTCCACCGTAATTTTTTCATCAAACCCGTTTGGAGTGATTTCCGAAAAAAGCACAGGATTACTTACGGTTTGATTTCCAGCTTTTACGGTCAGATTGTCCTCCGAAGAAAGTATAAAATCAGAAGACTGACCTTCACGGATATGCATCACTCCCTCGAAGCTGATATAACGTGTAATACCTGCACCAATCAGAATAATAATAAACGAAATATGGAAAATACCGACAGCAATGCGTTGACGGGTATACATTTTATGCCTGATAAAATTAACAACCAGGTTAATTGCCAACAACAACAAAACCAAACTAAACCAGAGTGATTTATATATTAATCCTTGCGCGGCCTCAGTTCCGTAACTATTTTCTACGAAAGTGGCAATAGCCATCGAGAAAGCCATAACAAGTAAAAGAGCACCCATAAAAGTGAATGAGAAAAGGAAATTCAGTATCTTATTCATAATCCGACATGTTTAATTTAAAATCAGTCTAAATAGTAACGGTGAATTTAAAGATTTCGATATATAAAGAGACAAAAAAGTCCGAATAAATTCGGACGATATAGTATAACAGATACCAACGACTTTGGTTTCTTAAGATTTGCTTAAAAGGAAATTTGTTCTATTTGAACCGTAAAGTACCCCATTGTCCCATTTGATCGACAATCCAGCCAATTCGTTCCTGAACGTAAGGCCCGGGCTGATTAGCGCTGTATTCCCGGGGATTGGGAAGAATGGCAGCAAGGGCTGCAGCCTGTGTCCGGGATAAATTTTTAGCAGAGGTATGCCAGTAAAATTCAGCTGCTGCCTCAGCACCGTAAATTCCATTTCCCATTTCGATGCTGTTGAGGTAAACTTCCATGATTCGCTCTTTGCTCCAAACGAATTCGATCAAGACGGTAAAATAAACCTCAAACCCTTTCCTAATCCAGCTTCTGCCAGGCCACAGAAAGACATTCTTTGCTGTTTGCTGGGAGATTGTGCTAGCTCCCCGAACTCGCTTTGCACCTTTTTTGACAGCATCAACAGAGCGTTGAATAGCTTCCATGTCGAATCCTGAATGATTCATGAAATTTTGATCTTCGCTGCAAACAACCGCCAAAGGGAGGTTTTTAGAGATTTCATCAATTGAAACCCAATCGTGCTTTAACCGAATCTGATCGGATGAAAACATTTGTTCTCCACAACGAATCAACATCAACGGTGTGACCGGCACAGGAACAAACCGAAAAACAACAACCGAAAAGATAGATAGTCCGACAAACCAAAGGGCAGCTTTCCACAGAAACCGATAGATTGTTTTACCTAGTGAGTTTTTCATTCTTTCTGGATGAGAATTGACGAAACAAAAGTACACAAAAGGCGCTAAATTGAAGCAAAAAGGTCTGTCAGGATTATCTGACAGACCTCATATTTTAGAAACATTAAACGATTTTATTTCACAAACGATTTTGCTTTTTCAACTGCAGCCGAAAGTCCTGAAAGGTCTTTCCCACCGGCAGTTGCATAAAACGCCTGGCCACCACCTCCGCCCTGCATTTCTTTGGCAGCTTCGCGAACAACAACACCAGCGTTCAAGCCTTTTTCGACCACCAGATTCTCAGCAATCATCACCGAAATTGATGGTTTTCCACCAATGGCAGAACCAAGAACCAGAAACAGGTTATCGATTTCACCCTTCAACTGGAATGCCAAATCTTTCACGGCCTGCGCCGAATCGAGTTGAATCACTTCAGCAATCACATTCACGCCATTTATCGACTGTACTTTTTTCTTCAGTTCGTCTTTAATTCCGGAAGCAGCTTTGCGCTCAAATTCTTCAATTTGTTTCTGCAAACGGCTGTTTTGGGCAACCAAATCTTCAACCGATTTTTTCAGATTCTGAGTATTGTTAAGAACTGCTTTTACTTCAGACAGTTCGTCCATGTGTTTCTTCACAAACTCTTCGGCACGATCGGCTGTAATCGCCTCAATACGGCGAACACCGGCAGAAATAGCGCTTTCAGAAGTAATAATAAACGAACCAATTTGTCCGGTAGAAGGAACGTGCGTACCACCACACAGCTCAACCGATTCGCCAAATTTGATTACGCGAACAAAGTCGCCATATTTTTCACCGAAAAGCGCAATGGCTCCCAGTTTTTTAGCTTCATCAAAAGCAACAGCCCGATTTTCTTCCAGAGAAATATTTTTGCGAACCAATTCGTTTACGCGAGTCTGAATTTTTTCCAATTCATCTTTAGTCACCTTCTGGAAATGCGCAAAGTCAAAACGTAAATATTCACTGTTTACCAACGATCCTTTTTGCTCCACATGAGTTCCCAGCACTTCGCGCAATGCCTGATCGAGTAAATGTGTAGCGGAGTGATTATTCATGGTTAAGGTTCGCTTTTTCCCTTCAACAACGGCTTTAAACGCAACAGCCGGATTTGCCGGAAGTTTCTGTGCAATGTGAACCGTCAAGTTATTTTCTTTCTGGGTATCGAGAATTAGCGTTTTTTGTCCGTCAGATTCGATGTATCCGCTATCGCCAACCTGACCACCCGATTCGCCATAGAAAGGCGTTTTGTCAAAGACCAGATGATAAAATTCTTTATTTTTTTGAGTCACTTTGCGGTAACGCGAAATATGCACTTCCGCTTCAAGATGATCGTAACCTACAAATTCAACCTGTTCAATTTTCTTCAGTTCAACCCAGTCGTCAGTTTCCTGAGCCGCTGCGTTGCGCGAACGTTCTTTTTGTTTTTCCATTTCGGCATTGAACCCGGCTTCATCAACAGTCAAGCCTTTTTCGCGCAGAATCAGGCTAGTTAAATCGAATGGGAAACCGAAAGTATCGTATAGTGTGAAAGCATTGTCACCACTGATTTCTGTTTTTCCGACAGTTTTGGCTTTGGCGACCAACTCATCGAGCAAACGAATTCCTGTTTCCAGCGTTCTCAGGAACGATTCTTCCTCTTCACGGATCACATTTTCGATCAAACCCTGCTGTGAGACCAGTTCAGGGAAAGCATCACCCATGTTTTCTTTAAGAACCTCAACCAATTTCCAGATGAAAGGCTCACGGAAATCAAGGAATGTATATCCGTAACGCACAGCACGGCGCAAAATCCGGCGAATTACATAACCGGCTTTGTTGTTTGATGGCAACTGTCCGTCGGCAATCGAGAATGAAATAGCACGTAAATGATCGGCAATAACGCGCATGGCAATATCCGCCTTTTGGTCATCACCATATTTT
>Ga0302296_1000666_pt1 | contig 27454 bp, 18 predicted proteins | sample III_Fen_N3_1_FD_194546 | JGI IMG/M metagenome (GOLD analysis project Ga0302296, IMG submission 194546) | Peat permafrost microbial communities from Stordalen Mire near Abisko, Sweden - III_Fen_N3_1 | ecosystem: Environmental > Terrestrial > Soil > Wetlands > Permafrost | place: Sweden: Abisko...
CGAATGCTTCTTCGCGATCGCAATATTTACGGGCAAAACTAAAGTTACGACAAATGTTGCACAAGGAGGAAATGTTTGAATACAATTAAAAAATGATTTGGAAATATGGAGATGTGGAGATGTGGAAATCAAGCTAATTGGTTAAATGGTTGTATGGTTATATGGTTAAATTGTTAAAATCAACAATTTGACAATTCAACAGTTTTTTCAACTCCTGACTCCGCTCTCTTCGGGCACTCGTAGCCAAAAACATTGAACTAAAAAATAAGTTGAGATGAACGACGAACTTGAAAGATTAATCTTAAATAACCGACATTCAATTCAGGATGATGAACCTTTGGAAGGGCACTTTGAGCGATTTGAAGCCCGTCTTCAGAAAGCAGCCAGGCCAACCCGGAAAATCAATTTCAGACCGGCACTAAAAATTGCAGCCGTCGTTGTTTTTGCCATGCTAGCTGTCAATCAGGCACGCGTTTGGATTTTTCCTGAAAAGAAAGAACCTCTCACATTGGGTTCAATTTCGCCCGAATACCGTGAAGTTGAATTCTACTATACCAATGCCATTCAACTTGGAAATACGCAATGGCAAACGATGAAAGATGAAGGATTTATTTCGGAATCGGAACAAAAAATGATGCAAAAAGAACAGGATGAATTCGACCTTATGTATCAGAAATTGCTCGTTGACCTGAAAGCCAATCCCGACGATGAACGGGTCATCAATGCCATGCTCGAATATTATCAGGCCCGAATGAATGTCATGTCGCTGGTTATCAGCAAACTTAATGAAGTCAAACAAAAGAAATATTCAAATCATGAAATCAAAATTTAACCTTGCAATTGCCTTGCTTCTCCTTTCAACCCAGATTGTTGATGCAGCAGGTGGCGATTACATTAAAAATATCCGAAAGGCATACTCCAAAAGCTCAGTCACTGCCTTAAGCGTTACAAACAAATTTGGTGAAGTAAAAATCAATGATCTGGGCGGCGATTCGGTAACTATCAAAGTGGTGATTACGATTGAAAATCCATGGGGAAGCAAAGCAAAAGAACTGATGGATATGATCAGGATCGACTTTGAGAAAACGGGTGGATTGTTGAGTGCAGAAACCAGAATTGACGATAATTTTAAGAGCCGTCAGTCGTTCACGATTGATTATCTGATTAACATTCCAAAAGACAAGGACTTAACTATTAACAACCGCTATGGCAACGTGATTGTCAACGAGTTGGACGCCAAAGGTACATTCATTGTCAATTACGGAAATCTAACTGCCGGAAAAATGAAATCGCCCGCCGGAAGCCCTGTCAACATTGCAATTAGCTACGGAAAAGCCGATTTGGAAACCATAAATGATGCAACTATTGAAATTAAATACTCGAAATTGTATGCCGATGAAGTTGACCATTTAAATCTTGACTCGAAGTATTCTGCTGTAAACCTGCACAAAACCTCCAACCTGACTCTGGATTCGAAATATGACGGCATCAACATCGACGAAGTTGACAAACTGAAATCGGTATCGAAATACACCAACTACAAAATTGGGATACTTACCGAAAGCTTCGACCTTGACACCGGATACGGATCGGTGCGAATCAGCAAAGTAGCTGCAAAATTCGATAAAATTAAGATTGTAAACAGCTATGGCGGAATCAATATTGGATTAAACGATTTGAACTACAAACTTAAGGCCGACTGCGATTATTGCGATTTGAATTACCAGGAAAACCGCTACAAAGGCAATAAAATCAAAGATAATAGTCGGTTCTCGCTCGATGGGAACATCGGAACTGGTGGTGGTTCGGTTACGATTACAAGCAAGTACGGTGGAGTAAAACTGACGGAATAGACTGAGTTCAGAAACGGAATTATCGGTTTGTTGGTTATGAATAGCCCGGACCTTTAGGTCTGGGGAAAATAGGAAATAGACAAATTCTGGCTTTAGCCAAAATAATGAGATGTTTAGGCTAAAGCCAAAATTAGGATGATTCATTTTTCAACGGCATAAATGCCGTTGCTATTCAAATCAACCATATATCCTATAATTCCGTTCAGGAAACAGGAAAAGGGAAAGAGGAAATTGGTATCCGACTATAATTTAGGAGGGAATCGCAGTATCAGTTTTTCAGAAAAGAAATAAAACCACCGATAGTGCAGATCGACACAGATTGAAAAAATCGTTCAAAATAAACTGTGTAAATCTGTGTTATCTGTGGTTTTTAATTTTAAAATGGTTCTATATTTAGAATAAATTTTGAACGGTGGAAACTGCAATACAACTGGTAGCTTTAAATATTCCCTATCCTCCTGATTACGGCGGTATGATTGATATTTTCTACAAGGTAAAAACCCTTTCGGAATGTGGCGTTTCGGTTTACCTTCATTGCTTCGAATACGATCGTCCGCGGGCCGTTGAACTCGAAAAATATTGTGTGAAAGTTTGCTATTATCCCCGGAAGAAAGGTTTTCGTTACCATTTATCGACGAAACCTTACATTGTAGTTACCCGGGTTAACGACGAATTATTAAATAACCTGTCGACAAACAACGCTCCCATTCTGTTTGAAGGTCTGCACACCTGTTCATACCTCAATAACCCATTACTGGCCAGCCATCTGAGGTTGGTTCGGACACACAATGTCGAACACGAATATTACCTGAATTTGTACAGAGCCGAACGAAACCTGTTCAAAAAGATATTTTTCAGGATAGAAGCCTGCAAATTAAGAGGATATGAAAAAGCGCTGAAAAATGCTTCACACTTGCTCTGCATTTCGCCCAACGACAATTATTATTTTGACCGAAAGTATGGCCATTCACATTTTATCCCGGCTTTTCATCCGTTCAACGAAATCAAATCGAAGGTCGGACGTGGAAAGTACATCCTGTTTCATGGGAATCTGTCGGTATCCGAAAATATCCAGGCAGTTGAATATTTGCTTGCAACTGTTTTTAGTAAAATAACACTTCCGGTCGTTATCGCCGGGAAAAACCCATCAGTGCGTTTAGTTCAGAAAATAAGTTCCTACCCACATATTCAACTGGTTTCAAATCCTGAACATGAACAGATGGAAACGTTGATCAAGGAAGCACAAATTAGCCTGCTCCCTACGTTTCAGGATACCGGATTAAAGCTGAAACTTCTTGCTTCACTTTTCTCGGGCCGGTTTTGCATTGCCAATGCCCCGATGATCCATAAAACCGGGCTCGAACATCTTTGTCAGCAGGCCAATACGCCCACCGAAATGATTGATGCAATTAACAAATTGTTTGATCAGGATTTTACTTCCGAAGAAATTGAAAGGCGGAAGTTAATTTTGGAAGATGCGTTTTCGAACCGAAGGAATGCGCTGAAAATTATCAGGTTATTGTATTAAATGAAAGATTTTTTAGTTTTGCCAAAAATAAATTCACGATGGAAGCAATTGTTATTGAAGTTAAAAACGAAGCCGATGTTAAATTCTGGCTCAATCTTGCTAAAAAAACTGGAACCAGAGCAAAATCAATCAATACTGAGGACATTGAAGATTCCAATCTTGCTGATTTAATTGAAAAAGGGATGAAAACCAGGCCTGTCAGCCGCGAAGCTGTAATGCAATTACTCAGACCGAAAAATGAAGACTGAATTTAAAGCTTCTTTTCTAAAAGCGATAAAGAAGATTAATGACAATCAACTCAGAGTTGACATTACAAATGCCATTCTTAATGCTGAATCGGCAGAAAACATAAAGCAAATCAGTAATATTAAGAAGCTTAAGGGATATAAACAATATTACCGGATAAGAATAGGTAATTATCGTATTGGAATTAAAATAGAAGCAGAAACAATATATTTTGTTGATATTGACCACCGAAAGAATATTTACAGAATCTTTCCAAAATAGAAATTTATACCCTTAATTTTTCCTCGCACGTTTTCGCTCAACACCCCGGTTTCTTGACTTCACTTTTCGGGGTTTTCGTACGCCGGGACCACCCAGGTTCACCTTCTTGTTTTTATCCTTCTTTTCATGAAACGCGCCCTGCGAATCATTCATCACATTCGATTTCCCGATGTAATCTTTATCAAAAAGCACGGGTTGTTCCTCTTCGGTGAAAATGTTCGAAATTTTCACTTCCGGAGGAAGTAGTTTTTCTTCCAGTTGCCTGTTCATGAACTTTTCGATTTCGGCAAGATATTTGATCTCTGCCTCGTTCACAAAAGTGACAGCCATTCCTGACTGTTCCGCCCGTCCGGTTCGCCCAATCCGGTGCATGTAATCCTCCGGCATATCCGGAACATCAAAATTGATAACGTGCGAAACATCGGCAATATCCAGGCCTCTCGAAGCAACGTCGGTGGCGATTAAAACCCGGTTTTCGCCGCTCCTGAACTGCTCCAGCGAATTGATCCTGAAATTCTGCGATTTATTCGAATGTAGAACTCCCACCTGTTCAGGAAACATCTTATCAATGAGTTCAAATACCCGATCAGCAAGCTTTTTACTGGCGGCAAAAATCATTACCCTGTAATACTCATCGGCATTTGAAAGCAGATTTTCAAGCAAATTTATTTTAGTGAAGAAATTGGGAACCGCATAATAATACTGGGCGATCTGCTCAAGCGGAGTTCGCTGGTTTTCAATCTGAATGGTAATTGGCTCATAAAAATAACTTTCGATCAAAGTTGCCACTTCTTCAGTCAGTGTTGCCGAAAACATGAGGTTTTGTCTTCGTTGTGGCAAGCTATCCATGAAACTCATCAACTGTGGCCGGAAACCCAGGTTCAGCATTTCGTCCACCTCGTCAATCACCAGTTTCTGAATGGATTTTAGCCGTAACGTTCCGGTCATTACCAGATCGACCAGGCGACCGGGAGTTGCAACCAGAATATCCAATCCGTTGAAAACTGCCTGCTTTTGGGTGTTGATGTTGGTTCCGCCATAAACGCCAATTACCCGAACATTCATGTATTTGGTAAGCTTTTCAACTTCGCCGACAACCTGCAAAACCAATTCGCGCGTTGGAACCACCACTAAAATTCGCGGATGTTTTGAATCCGAATATTTAAGCTGGCGCAAAATCGGGAGCAAATAGGCAAATGTTTTTCCGGTACCGGTTTGGGCAACACCAACTGCATCGCGGCCCGACATAACAACTGGGTAAACCTTCTCCTGAATGGGTGTCGGATTTTCGAAGCCCAGATCAATCAAGGCATTCAGCAGCGGTGTGTTTAAATTTAAGTCACTAAAAGTCACTGTTCAATGTTTTAATTTGCCACAAAGGTAATCCGATACGGTGATATGTCATCATTTGAGTTGCAAATGAGGTAAAAGTCGTGAAAGAAAGTCATTTATTGGCATTTGTTTCACGTCATTTATTGCCAGAAAACAGTTGTAAAAAAAGCCCGGAAAACGAAAGGTAATCCGGGCATACGAAAGCTTCTATTACTGAAGTTGAAAATTGATTGGTACAGTAAGTTGAACAGCAACCTCTTTTCCGTTTTGTTTCCCTGGCGTCCATTTTGGCATACTATTCACCACACGCAAGGCTTCCGTATTAAGCAACGGATCGGCTCCCCGAACTACCTTTGCATTTAATATGGAACCATCTTTTCCAACCACAAAACTTACATAAACTTTACCCGTAATTCCGTTTTTAGCAGCTTCCGATGGATATTTAATTGATCCTATCAGGAACTCCTGAAACGACTTCGATCCACCAGAAAATACAGGCATCTGCTCTACAATCATAAACACGTCTTCCTTTACCTGTTCTAACTTTTCTTTTGATCTATTATATCCAACCACAACAAGTTCACCAGCTTTATCCGATTTGGCTTTAAGCGTGAAATGACCAGCCGCCGAATCGGATTTTAGTTCATAATCTTCTGAACCCGACAGAACACTTTTTAGCTTTTCGATGGCTGCAGCATCGCCCGAAATCTGTAATGGTTTTCCATCCGCAACGATGGTTACGGTATTGGAAGCAGGAGTAAGATCTTTTTTAACCGATTGCTTCTTTTCACAGGCAAACACGGCAATTAAACAAACCGCCAATACGATACCGACAAGGATTTTTGCATTGGCTATTTTCGATGATTTTATTTTTGAGATCATTTGGATACGTTTTTTAACTAACGAATAATTAAAGTTGTTGGTCAATACAATTTGATCGCCAACATACTGATTGATTAGGATCTGCTTGTACCACGAAGGTGCAGTCCCATGCGAAATGACAGCCTGATCGGCCAGAAATTCGTGATTCTCGCGCAATGCCCGTCTGAACATCCAGAAGAAAGGATTGAACCACTGAAATACGGCAATAAATTCAAGGACCAGCACATCAAACGTGTGGCCCTGACGAATATGTTGTTTTTCGTGTTCGAGCATTTTTTCCCATCCGGGAGTGCTTTGCAGATTTTTACTGACGAAAATATAGTTCAGAAAAGAAAACGGACTTAGCCCGCGGTCCAGAATAACCAGTTTAATTTTTCCTTCAGGAACAACCTGATTTTGATAAACTAACCGGATAATCTGGTAAAACTGGAGTACTAATTTTCCGGATAAAAACACAACGCCCATCAGGTACAAATAACCAAACAGGCTGTATGACAATACAAACCGTTCGGCCTCCAGCGACAGTGTTGCCCCGTAAACAGTAACCGAGCTCAACAAATTAATGTATGGGGTGACGGTTACTTCCTGAAGCATCGTTGCTTGTGGCGTATAAAACGGGATGTGCAAAAGGGGCAAAAGCGCCGAGAAACCCACCGAAACCAGCAGAAACCACCGGTTTACGTTGAAAAACGTTTCCCTCCGTAAAAACAGAAAATAAACCAAGGCAAAAAGGCTCAGGCTTATTCCCGATTCAAGCAGGTAATTTACAAAACTAATCATCGGGTGTTGAATTTTCCGGTTCCAAATCTTTTCCGACTTCCTTGATAATTTCTTCAAGTTCTGAGAGGCTCATTTTGTCTTCTTTGGCAAAAAACGAAACCATTTCCTGGAACGAATTACCGAAATAGCCACTTAAAAAATTCTTAAAATACGATTTCGTGTAATCCGGTTTACTGATCAACGGAAAATACTGATGTGTTTTTCCATACGCGCAATGGTCGACAAATCCCTTCTTTTCCAGAATCCGAATGATGGTAGAAACCGTGTTATAAGCAGGTTTTGGCTCCGGAAGCTTGTCGACAATTTCTTTCACAAATGCCTTTTCAAGGGTCCACAATTCCTGCATAATTTGCTCTTCAGCTTTCGTTAGTTCTTTCATGGGTCAGTATTTACGCGAACAGTTTTAGTTCGGTTTAAAATTATAAAAATTGCCAAAACTAACCAATTAGTTTGTCAACTAATTTATTAGTTATTGAAGACAAAAAAAAAGAACAACTTTTCTACAACTTGATCGGGCGAGCTGGCTGATCAGTTCCAACCGACGGTTTCACAGTTGTTTGGATATCCGGATCAAACATACAACTAAGTTTTTAGTTATCCAACTAATTTGTTAGTTATTTGAAAATATTTTTGCTTTCAGCGAATTTTAAGTACAAAAAACCGAATTCCGTACTGAAAATACATGAACCAGAGTTCGATATAAGGAATGGAAATAGAAACAAAAAAAAGAGATGATTCGCTTTGCCGTAGGCAATCAATATCAATAGAAAATGTTTTCCAGAAACAAAATATTGTCCGTAGGACATCAACAGGGTACAAAAATGCATATTTCCTAACGGAGAAGGGAAATTCAATACGGTTTTACTCTATTGATATTGAACTCCTAACGGAGTAAATAAAACATTTTTCAATTTGCTAATTCTGAACTCTGTTATTGGAGTTGTTTTTATACCTTCTACAAAGGTTTTAATCGGTCAACAACCATGTTCGTTGATTCAACAAACCCGAATGGCAATTCTAAAACCACTTTCATTGATTCGACAAACCCAAATGCCAATTCTAAAAACATGTTCAACGATTCGACAAACCCGAATGCCAATTCTAAAAACACTTTCATCGATTCGACAAACCCGAATGCCAATTCTAAAAACACTTTCATCGATTCGACAAACCCGAATGCCAATTCTAAAAACACTTTCATCGATCCGACAAACCCGAATGCCAATTCTAAAAACACTTTCATCGATCCGACAAACCCGATTGGCAATTCTACAAACATGTTCATCGATCCGACAAACCCGAATGCCAATTCTAAAAACACTTTCATCGATCCGACAAACCCGAATGGCAATTCTACAAACATGTTCACCGATCCGACAAATCAAGAGGATCAATCAACAAATCTTTCGTTGAATTATGAAAATATTCAACGAATTCAAAAAATAATTCATATATATAAGTAAAACACTTGAATTGAATTGATGTATTTCTTAATTTTATAAAATATTAATTTTTAAATCATTTTAGAAGATGGATAAGTTTCAAACAACTAAACTTGATTCTTTGAAGTTGATAGTAAAAGAATCAAGTAACAACCCTGCCAGCATTGCCCTGGTGCCCACATTTGGGACGGTAGTCAATCAACTCGATCAAATTTGCAGCGAGATTGAGAAACGCCAGACTCTGCAAGAGAAAGACCTTACCGGTATAACCGCCGACAAAGATATTGCTCTTGAAGATATGGCTGATTCGACCCTCGAAATTGCAGGAGCAGTGTATTCATGGGCACACGACCGGAATGACAATACCCTGATGGCAAAGGTAGATTTCAAAAAGAACCGTATTGATACCATGACTCAATCGGAATTGGGTTCTACCGCAAGGATCGTACTTGAAGAAGCTGTAAAGATTCCTTCAGACGAGCTGGCCAATGAAGGTATTAGCGCCAACGAACTGACCGCTTATCAGTCATCGATTGCTCATTTCGGCGAAGTAAAATCATCCAAAAACGAAGCCGTCATCGACCGTTCGGGTACCACCGAAAAGTTAAACCTGTTGTTTAAACAAGCCAATACCTTGTTGAAAAACAAACTTGACAGGCTGGCCGTACAGTTTAAACGCAAAGATCCTGACTTTTACCTGAAGTACAAGGCAGCCCGAAAAGTACATTACCGTTCGGCGCCTAAAAAAGGAACCGAAGACACAACTTCCACCGGGGCATGAAACAGAAAATGCCAACAATTTTAGAAAAAGCCGGAATTAGTCAGTTCCGGCTTTTCTTTTTATACTGAAAATAATTGATATTGAATTTTTTACCTTTTTTGGGCAATTGCTGAATAGATTTACGATAAATTTAAGAGCGCAAAAAAAGCGACCCGCAAAGGCCGCTTTGAATGTTTTCACAACGGAATAATCCTTATTGTGATTTGCTTCAAAATTGTGAATCAAAGATAAAAAACTAAGAACATAAACTAACTATACAATGAAAAAAATTTTAGGACTGGATTTAGGTACCAACAGCATTGGCTGGGCGCTGGTTGAAATTGACCATGAAAATAAAACAGTAAGAATTCTTGGGATTGGTTCTAGGATTTTACCAATGGATGCAGGTGAAATAAATGATTTTGAAAGTGCTGGAAAAATAAAAAGTACAGCAGCTCAAAGAACTGACAAAAGAGGTCCAAGAAGAAATAAAGAGCGATTCCTTTTAAGAAGAGATAGGCTCCATTTAGTTCTCAACTTACTTAATGCTTTGCCTGAGCATTACAAATTAGAAATAGATTTTGAACGCAATGGTGAAAAATGTGGTCAATTCAAATCCGACCAAGAACCTAAATTGGCTTATCTTCAAAATAGTGGGACTAAAAAGTCTGACTTTCTGTTTGAAGATTCTTTCAAAGAAATGCTCAATGAATTAGGCATTGAATACAAAAAACACAAGTTAATACCCAGAGATTGGACTTTGTATTATTTACGACAAAAAGCTCTTGAAAAGGAAATTTCTTTAGAAGAATTAGCTTGGGTACTTTTGAGCTACAATCAAAAAAGAGGGTATGAAAAAATAGAAGTTGAAAATAAATCAATTAAAGAAAATGAAATTGTAGAGGAAATAGACTTACAAGTAAAGAGTGTAACCGAATCACGCGATAAAAATGATAGAAAATATTTTGAAATTGCCTTGAATAGTTTGGATAACTTTACTTATAGAGAATTTTCCGACATAAAGATGACATATAAAGGAGATATCAAAGAAGTCAAGGTTACAACCAAATTGAATGATAAAAATGAAGTTATAAGTAAAGAATTTACGGTTGTAGACATTTACCCTTTGCAAATAAGAAATGTGAAATATGAGAAGCAAGAAGATAAGCATAGCTATACATTAACTTACGAAAACGGATGGGAAGAAATAAAAAGCCCAAAAAAATATACATTCAAGTACAACAATGTAATAGATAAGCCTTTTGATTATATAATAGAAACGGTTTACGATGAAAAGGGGAATATTAAACCCGTACTAGGGAAAGATCGTAAACTTAGAGAACCTGACTTCGGAGACAATTCAAATGATTGGACGCTTTTAAAAAAGAAAACAGAAAAAGAAGCACTGGCATTTAATATTGATAACGGATACATAAACCAAGAAACAGGCGAACCCTGTAAGTATATAAGTACTAAATTATATAATGTACTGAAAAATGATGCTGAAAGCGGAGATCGCACCAAAATTATTGGTGGAATGTTTCAGGTTGTTGAGCGTGATTTTTATAGAGAAGAGTTAGCAAAAATAATTAGTACTCAAAAACAATATCATGATACTTTAGATGATAGGAAAATATTTGAAAAATGTGTCAAATTACTCTATCCAAATAATGAGGCTCACGCAAAAAATTTATTGGCAAACAAAAATGCCATTCAACATCTTTTGGTTGAAGATATTCTATTGTATCAAAGACCTTTAAAAAGCAAAAAATCTGAAATAGCCAACTGCAAATACGAAATAAGACAATGGAAAGATGTCTTCGATAAAAAAACGGGAAAGCCAATTAAAGAAATAGATATTGAAACGGGGGAAGTTTCCATAAAAAAAGAACCTTTTTATTACAAAGTAGTTTCAGCGTCCCACCCTTATTTTCAAGAATTTAGAATTTGGGACAAAATACACAATTTACGATTGATACAAGTTGAAAAAGAAGTAGATGGCAAAACAAAGACAAATGTCGATGTTACGGACGAATATTTCACAAACGAAACTTACCAGGCATTATTTGAACTTTTAAATACTAAAAACTCGCTTAAACAAATAGGTCTTTTTGATTTTCTTAAACTAAAATTTAGGGAGAAAAGGGAAAATGCAAAAAACTTTGTATGGAACTTTCCAGAAGAGGAAGAAATAAAGGGAAACGAAACCCGTATGAGTTTTGCCGTTCGTTTTAAACGTTGTGGTTTTGTAGATTATGCGGACTTTTTAACACAGGAAAAAGAAATTTCTCTATGGCATTATTTGTATTCTGTAAGTTATAAAGAACGAATCGCAGATGATTTTAAAAGTACCAAATCTTTTTTAACTAAGTTTTTAGAAGGCTTTGATATCTCTGATGAAGTAAAAGGAAACTTAGTTAAGGATTTTGCTAACTATCCGAGATTTGCTTCTAAATATTGTGCTTATTCTGAAAAGGCATTGAAAAAGTTATTGCCTTTTATACGAATGGGAATGAATCAATTCAAAGGGGCTTTTGATATTGGTGAATTCAAACTTGATTTGGAAACTATAAATTACAATAAATCAAAAATCTTAGCTCATATCGGTTTTAATCAAGAAAAGAAAGATTCTCTTTCATCAGAAGAAAAGAGAGGCTTAGAAATAGAAAAACAAAAATTATACGATGCTATTTGGAAACACTCAGTCAATGACCGAATAAATGAAATTTTAACCCGTTTAAAAACGATTGATTTTTCTAAAGATGAAATTGATTTTTCTAAAGCAATAAGCAATGATAAAAGCAATGGTAATATACCTTTCCCCAAAGGTTTATTCAATACATTTAGGACATTTGAAAAACCAGAAGATTTCACCAACCTAAATCTAACGCAAGCATCATATTTAGTCTATGGGCGACACTCGGAATTGTCACAAGCCAAATATTGGACTTCTCCAGACCAAATCAGAAAAGAATTACACCAGGAAGTAAAACAACATTCTCTAAATAATCCAGTAGCCGAGAAAGTTATCATGGAAATGATGCAAATTGTTACAGATATTTGGGATTACTTTGGTAAAGGAAAAGAAAGATTTTTCACGGAAATACATTTAGAAGTTGGACGTGAACTAAAAAAGTCAGCTAAAGAAAAACAAAACATAACAAATAATCAAAAAGAGAACAAAGCTCAAAACAAAAGATTGCGTCAGATTTTAGAAGAATATCTGACAAATAGTACTTATAATGCGATTCCACAAAATTCTGATCATTTTGAGCGATTAAAGATTGTTGAAGATGGAGCAGCACACACTAAAAACATAGATAAGAACTTCTTTACAGACAAATCATATAATAAAAAAGAAATTGAAGAAATTCTTAAAAAACCGACTATAAACAAAGACGACTTCGATAAATATAAACTTTGGATAGAGCAAGGTTATAAATCGCCATACACTTGCAAAATTATTAAGCTAACTGATTTATTCAACGGAAATAAGTATAATATCGATCACGTCTTTCCACAGGCATCAATCACAAATGACTCGTTGAGCAACAAAGTGGTGTGTGAAACTGAGATTAATAAACTGAAGAGTAACCAAACAGGAAGAGAATTCATTAATAATTTTCAAAAGAGAGAAGTATATTGTAATGCGTATGGAATCAAAGTAGAAATTGTTGATGATGATAAATATGTTAGTATCGTTAAATCTCAGTTTTCGGGAACTAAAAGATTCATTCTTTTATCTAAAGAAATTCCCAAAGGATATACTAATAGTCAATTAAACAATACTCAACACATAGCGCGCAAGGCAATGGAATTATTAAGTCACATTGTTCGTGAACAGGGTGAGGTAGAATTCCGCTCTAAAAATGTGTTACCAGTAACCGGCGAAATAACCAGTAAACTTAAACAAGCATGGAGATTAGACCAAGTATGGAAAAAACTTGTTTCTCCTCGCTTTATAAGAATGAATGAATTGACAAAATCCAATTTGTTCGGACAAGAACAAGAGTCTAAATCAGGTGAAAAATATTTTGATTGTAATATTGATGAAACCATAAAAGAAAAAGACGAATCTTACGATATAAAACGAATCGATCATCGCCACCATGCTTTAGATGCTTTAATAGTGGCTCTTTGTACAGAAGAGCATGTCAATTATATCAACAACATCAATGCCAATGTAAAATCGGATGATTATGGAAAGCAAAAGCAAATAGAAAAATACAGAGAAACATTAAAGAGAAAAATAATGTTCTCAAAACCTAAGAAAGAAAATCCGAAAGAGAAAGATTGGTTCTATATGCTTCCGGGGCAGATTAGGCAGACTGGCGCAGAAACATCGGCTATTGATACAGTGCTGCAAAAATCTTACAGTTACGGTAACACAACTTTCAATTTGGATTACAAAGCGATGGTTTTATCAGCATTGGAGAACACTGTAGTTACTTTTAAGCAAAATCTTAGAGTCATCAATAAAACAGTCAACCGATACAATGACTCACCTAACAGAAAAAAATTTGAAAGACAAAAGGACAAAGAATCTGGTAACCAATATAATTGGGCAATAAGAAGGAGCTTAGGGAAAGATACTTATTACGGAAGAGTGAATTTGAAGCTCTCAGAGAAAAAAAAGCTTCATAGTATGCTGGATGAAATTTTCGAAGATGCAGCCATTGTTGTAGATAAAAAGCTAAGAAAAGAATTAAGAGAAATTAAATTAAAATATGATTTGAAGTCTTTTAAAAAGAAAATAAAAGAGTTATTTCCTGAAAATCCAGAATCATATTTTTATTATTTTACTGATACTACTAAAGATGAAAAGAAGATTGCATCAAGAGAGTTCCTATCAGTAAAAGCGAAATTTGACAAAGAAAAGATTAGCAAAATCACGGATAGTGGTATTCAAAAGATTCTGTTCAATCATTTGAAGCAATTTGATACTATTAAATTGCCGTTTGAGGATGCCTTACAGTATTACAATGCCCTAATGGAACAACAAGAAATGGAATCTATTGTAAATAATTCAGATTCAAATTTCAAAACATTAGATGATTTTATAGCATATTTAAGATTGCATAAATACAAATATGAAAAAGTAGATTACTCCATCCTAAATGTATTTGTAGATCAAGTGTCTGAAAGATATTTTAGAAAAGAAGGTGAGTTCAATGATAGGTTTGATGAACATCCAGAAATTGCGTTTTCTGCTGAAATGATTGATATAATGAATCAACCGGAGAATCTCAAAAAACTTAATGACGGAAAAAATCATGCACCGATCAGAAAAGTAAGAGTTTCAGGCGGATTTGGTAAACAAAGAGCGATAAGCGAAAATCAGCAGTCTGTAAAATCAAAACAATATGTCGTAAACGATGCCGATTCAAATCTGTATCTAGGATTTTATGAGGGTTCGTATGAAGATAAAAAAGGAAATAAAATTACAGAGCGAAAATTTCAAGACATCGGATTAATTGAATTGATAGAAAACTTGAAACAAGATAAAAGCAAACGACTGAATCCTTTATCTGAAAAGATGTTCGATGATAAAAAGAATACCGAGTATAATTGGCTATTTACTCTTTCTCCTTTAGATTTGGTATTTGTGCCAAATGGAGAAGAAATTGAATATCCGTCGTTAGTGGATTTTAACAGTTTGAGTAAGGAGCAAATGACTCGTGTATACAAATATGTTGATGGAAATAAGGATATTGCCAATTTTGTTCCGTATTCAATAGCACAACCCATATGGAAATTTCACGATGATGCAAAGAAAAAAGAAATTTATAATCAATTGACAGAAAAGCATCCGCTTAAAATTTTAGTGAAAGATTTGATTAAGGATGAGTTTGGTTTTGGGAGCCAACAAACAAAAAACCAAAATATGATCGATGGTGTGACTCAAATCAAAAAGATTTGTTGGAAATTGAAAGTTGATAGATTAGGGAATATTTCAAGAATAAGATAAATGCACCCTCTTCAACCCGATACCAGTTTCCATAATTTCAATCCTGCCAATGGGTTCGAGAATGTGTTTCGGCACGAGGCGAACGATTTTAGTTTTAGTGGTTTCACCAATTGGTAAAACCACTAATGAAAACAAATAAAATATGGAAGCCAAAAATTACAGAATACGAATTGAACCCGGTAAATTTTATCACATCTGGAACCGGGGGAACAACAGGGAAAACCTGTTTTATTCGGCGCGTAATTACGAATATTTTCTTCGGTTGTATGCCGAATACCTCGATTCGGTAGTCGAAACGTATGCTTTTTGTTTGCTGCCAAACCATTTTCATTTGCTGGTTCGAACCAGATCAATAGTGGTTTCACCTGCGGGTGAAACCACTAAAACGAGTAAAAGCAACCCGGTTAGCCTTGCTTTTCAACGATTCTTTACGACCTATTCGCAAGCCATTAATGTTCAGGAACGGCGGACCGGAAGCTTGTTTCAGAAACCATTTAAACGGTTGGAGGTTACTTCTACCCGTCAGTTGGCAAATCTGGTCAATTACATTCATACCAATCCGCAAAAACATGGAATTATCGACGATTTCAGGCAATATCCGTGGAGCAGCTACGAAAGGATTATAAGGGATAAACCTTCGAAATTAAAGAAGGACGAAGTGCTGCAATGGTTCCGCAACAAAGAAAACTACGTGAATTACCACGCCCGCACAATTGACCTCGACGAATTAAAAGATATCATCATCGAATAATCGAACCTATAAAAACATAATAAAACCATGATTAAACGAACCCTTTATTTTGGCAACCCTGCCTATTTGAACAAAAAAGATCAGCAACTAAAAATCATTGATCCCGAAACTCAAGCCGAAAAAGCAAGCATTCCGTTGGAAGATATTGCCATCATACTGCTCGACCACTATCAAATAACCATTACCCACGCCTTAATGGCCGATCTGATCGACCGAAATGTTGCCCTGATTAGTTGCGACTCGAAACATTTACCATCGGGCTTGATGCTACCATTGGATGGGAACCATGTTCAAACCGAACGTTTCCGAATCCAGATTGCAGCGTCTGAACCTTTGTTGAAAAACCTGTGGGCGCAAACCATCAAGGCAAAAATTGAAAATCAGGCGTCCATGCTCAAGCGGGCAGGTATCGAAAGTAAACAATTGCTGGCCTTGGTGCCTCAAATCAAATCGGGCGACCCCGATAATACCGAAGGACGAGCGGCGGCAGTTTACTGGAAACTGGTGTACGGCGAACATGGTTTCACCCGTAACCGTTTCGGCATGGAACCCAATGCCCATTTAAACTATTGTTATGCCATACTGCGGGCAATGGTAGCACGGGCATTGGTTAGCAGCGGGATGTTGCCCACTCTCGGTATTCATCACCGTAATAAATACAATGCCTATTGTTTGGCCGACGATATGATGGAACCCTACCGTCCGTTTTGCGATGAACTGGTGTATGAATTGTTTTCGACAGGAAATATTGAAGCGGAAGACATTACCCGTGAGCAAAAAGCCAAATTGCTGAGCATTGCAACCTGCGATGTGTTCGTTGATAACAAGCGAAGTCCCTTAATGGTTGCCCTTAGCCGGACAACCAACTCGTTGTTCGAATGTTTCGAAGGCAGTCGGCGAAAAATTATATATCCGGAGTTCTGCCCGTAGCCTCCGGAACCAAAATCGATCAGGTTAAAAATCAATACCAATGTCGTTCGATGCACTAAACCAATATCGCTGTATGTGGGTCCTGGTGTTTTTTGATATTCCGGTTGAAACCAAGAAGCAGCAAAAGGCTGCCGCTAAGTTTCGGAAAGATCTGATCAAAGATGGGTTCACGATGTTTCAATTTTCGATTTACATGCGCAACTCGCCAAGCAGCGAAAATGCCGAAGTACACACCCAGCGGGTAAAAAATATGCTTCCTGAATATGGGCACATCGGTATTCTGAAAATAACCGATAAACAATTTGGCATGATGGAACTGTTTTTCAGTAAACGGATCATCGACAAACCCGGAATAGCACAGCAATTGGAATTGTTTTAGAAATAAAAAACGAAGGTGACAGAAACAGAAAAAGCGGAGATAAACCGCTTTTTCTTGTTTCTGTCACCCCTTGTAAGTCATTGCTTTTGAGCTTCTAACCCGGCACACGATGTGATAGAACGCACTAAAGATACAATTTGAAAGCAAATCACAACCTTCATACAACCCTGTTTTGCAACGTCTCGGATGTGATAGAACGCACTAAAGATACAATTTGAAAGCAAATCACAACTGAAAAATAGTTGAACAAAATCTCAGAGCCGATGTGATAGAACGCACTAAAGATACAATTTGAAAGCAAATCACAACACATGCAAACACCGGCCATGAAACAAGCCAGATGTGATAGAACGCACTAAAGATACAATTTGAAAGCAAATCACAACGGACATGGATTGTGAGCAAATCGCAAATGGGATGTGATAGAACGCACTAAAGATACAATTTGAAAGCAAATCACAACAGAATGGACTTACATCTTTCAATGATTTGCGATGTGATAGAACGCACTAAAGATACAATTTGAAAGCAAATCACAACAGCTGCATTCTTTGAATTTTCGCTATCAGTGATGTGATAGAACGCACTAAAGATACAATTTGAAAGCAAATCACAACCTTTATGACCTAATTCTGTTACTAACCAGTGATGTGATAGAACGCACTAAAGATACAATTTGAAAGCAAATCACAACAAGATCAAGGGGTTCTGAGCTATCAAACCAGATGTGATAGAACGCACTAAAGATACAATTTGAAAGCAAATCACAACTAAACTGCTTCCATCCAATCTTCGTAGCTGATGTGATAGAACGCACTAAAGATACAATTTGAAAGCAAATCACAACCAAATCTGTTTTCTTTTGTTTTATCTTTACGATGTGATAGAACGCACTAAAGATACAATTTGAAAGCAAATCACAACAACATGTCTGACTGATAAGTTTTTATAGCAGATGTGATAGAACGCACTAAAGATACAATTTGAAAGCAAATCACAACCTTCATTTAGTCTTACTTGCCATTCTCGTGATGTGATAGAACGCACTAAAGATACAATTTGAAAGCAAATCACAACCCGTTTTGAATGAACCACGTTTCTGTGAATGATGTGATAGAACGCACTAAAGATACAATTTGAAAGCAAATCACAACTTATGTCATATGCAGGTTGCACTCCTTCTTGATGTGATAGAACGCACTAAAGATACAATTTGAAAGCAAATCACAACTAGCTAGTTCATTGTCTTCTGTATCATGTAGATGTGATAGAACGCACTAAAGATACAATTTGAAAGCAAATCACAACCGACCATCGAAACCGTAAATATTAGTAGCTGATGTGATAGAACGCACTAAAGATACAATTTGAAAGCAAATCACAACATGTATTTACCAATGTATTTCTTGATATCGGATGTGATAGAACGCACTAAAGATACAATTTGAAAGCAAATCACAACGAATGCATCTGCTTCGACGGAAGCGTAAGAGATGTGATAGAACGCACTAAAGATACAATTTGAAAGCAAATCACAACGAATGCATCTGCTTCGACGGAAGCGTAAGAGATGTGATAGAACGCACTAAAGATACAATTTGAAAGCAAATCACAACCAAATTTGTTTTCTTTTGTTTTAACTTTACGATGTGATAGAACGCACTAAAGATACAATTTGAAAGCAAATCACAACCCCGTGTCACGATTCACCCTGATCATATTAGATGTGATAGAACGCACTAAAGATACAATTTGAAAGCAAATCACAACAACTCAACTTTGTGGATTCCCGAAAGCGGCGATGTGATAGAACGCACTAAAGATACAATTTGAAAGCAAATCACAACAGGTGTAATTAAAACCAGAGAAGTATCTAAGATGTGATAGAACGCACTAAAGATACAATTTGAAAGCAAATCACAACCGATTGGAGTAATGAATATCTTAGATAAAGATGTGATAGAACGCACTAAAGATACAATTTGAAAGCAAATCACAACAATTACTGAAAAATGTTTCGATACTTACGCGATGTGATAGAACGCACTAAAGATACAATTTGAAAGCAAATCACAACTAATATCAACGGTTACATCTGCCATTTATGGATGTGATAGAACGCACTAAAGATACAATTTGAAAGCAAATCACAACAAGGGGAGTACTCATTTCAAAACTACACCGATGTGATAGAACGCACTAAAGATACAATTTGAAAGCAAATCACAACCTGACAGACACTTACTATTGCGAATACACTGATGTGATAGAACGCACTAAAGATACAATTTGAAAGCAAATCACAACTACAACTGAATTAAATGAACCAATGGAGCCGATGTGATAGAACGCACTAAAGATACAATTTGAAAGCAAATCACAACAATCCATCGCCTCATGTGAATTTGATTATCGATGTGATAGAACGCACTAAAGATACAATTTGAAAGCAAATCACAACATATACTTCCCGACGTATTTTTTTATATCGGATGTGATAGAACGCACTAAAGATACAATTTGAAAGCAAATCACAACAGTTGTCGAAATATCATAATGTGAAAAAATGATGTGATAGAACGCACTAAAGATACAATTTGAAAGCAAATCACAACCACGTCGCCTGATCAGTAATTTCAGGAATAGATGTGATAGAACGCACTAAAGATACAATTTGAAAGCAAATCACAACAGGATGCGGTTCCATCTTTTCCGTAAAATGATGTGATAGAACGCACTAAAGATACAATTTGAAAGCAAATCACAACGAATTAGTTTGCCGCCATTCTTCAAAAGTAGATGTGATAGAACGCACTAAAGATACAATTTGAAAGCAAATCACAACTGTTTTTTCCTTTTGGTTTAGTTCGTAAAGGATGTGATAGAACGCACTAAAGATACAATTTGAAAGCAAATCACAACCGGCTCCTTGTAGCGAACTGACTGACACAAGATGTGATAGAACGCACTAAAGATACAATTTGAAAGCAAATCACAACACATGTCTGATCCGTTACCGTCATATTTTGATGTGATAGAACGCACTAAAGATACAATTTGAAAGCAAATCACAACATCCGGTTTCTTGATCTACTATCATTTTTTTGATGTGATAGAACGCACTAAAGATACAATTTGAAAGCAAATCACAACACCAATGAGTCATCTTCAAGTTTTGTCAAAGATGTGATAGAACGCACTAAAGATACAATTTGAAAGCAAATCACAACAAAATGTTGCCCTGGTAATTGTTCTTTGAGGATGTGATAGAACGCACTAAAGATACAATTTGAAAGCAAATCACAACAAACCACGAATCCAAGAATGATTTCGATATGATGTGATAGAACGCACTAAAGATACAATTTGAAAGCAAATCACAACAAGATTCAAGTTTTAAGGTAAAATCAGGCGGATGTGATAGAACGCACTAAAGATACAATTTGAAAGCAAATCACAACATATTTAGTCATCTCTGTACTCATTGCAAAGATGTGATAGAACGCACTAAAGATACAATTTGAAAGCAAATCACAACTATTGGTGCAAAAACCTTTTTAATTGCTTCGATGTGATAGAACGCACTAAAGATACAATTTGAAAGCAAATCACAACCTTTTGACTGTTTGAAGTGCCGAAGCAATAGATGTGATAGAACGCACTAAAGATACAATTTGAAAGCAAATCACAACGATCTCAAGATCAAACGCTTTCCTTTTTAGGATGTGATAGAACGCACTAAAGATACAATTTGAAAGCAAATCACAACGATCGAAGCATTCGATTTCAATATTCAGGCGATGTGATAGAACGCACTAAAGATACAATTTGAAAGCAAATCACAACCGTAATTGTTATGCATTCTTTCGATGATTCGATGTGATAGAACGCACTAAAGATACAATTTGAAAGCAAATCACAACGATATAACGGCGAGACTATTCCGCTTCGTGGATGTGATAGAACGCACTAAAGATACAATTTGAAAGCAAATCACAACAATGATAAGTTACTTTCAACTCCTTTGCTTGATGTGATAGAACGCACTAAAGATACAATTTGAAAGCAAATCACAACGTTCCTGGTCCATTGTTTTATATCCGTAAAGATGTGATAGAACGCACTAAAGATACAATTTGAAAGCAAATCACAACTTAAGTAATGTTTGACTTGCTACTTGTTTTGATGTGATAGAACGCACTAAAGATACAATTTGAAAGCAAATCACAACGGTTCGAGGCGGTAGGGTGCAAATCGTACCGATGTGATAGAACGCACTAAAGATACAATTTGAAAGCAAATCACAACTGACCAAGATATCCAGTTGAGAATCCGGCAGATGTGATAGAACGCACTAAAGATACAATTTGAAAGCAAATCACAACCTATGAAAAATTGGTTAAAACTCTTTTTAGATGTGATAGAACGCACTAAAGATACAATTTGAAAGCAAATCACAACCGGGGGGGCAATCAATCAAAAAAGCCAAAGGATGTGATAGAACGCACTAAAGATACAATTTGAAAGCAAATCACAACGAGTGCTGAGTATTTGAGTAAGTGAAAATGGATGTGATAGAACGCACTAAAGATACAATTTGAAAGCAAATCACAACGTACCGCCTCTGTTCTGTTTGTTGGAAGCTGATGTGATAGAACGCACTAAAGATACAATTTGAAAGCAAATCACAACTGTTGGAAACGGTGTACACGATGAACGGCCGATGTGATAGAACGCACTAAAGATACAATTTGAAAGCAAATCACAACCTGTTGGAACCTGTGAACACGGTGAACGGCCGATGTGATAGAACGCACTAAAGATACAATTTGAAAGCAAATCACAACGTCAATGATAATTGCAAATAAAATTAAATCGATGTGATAGAACGCACTAAAGATACAATTTGAAAGCAAATCACAACCGATTTTGGATACTTCCAAAAACGAGACATGATGTGATAGAACGCACTAAAGATACAATTTGAAAGCAAATCACAACAGTTACGGACTTCGGTGCGGAGTGTGGTTAGATGTGATAGAACGCACTAAAGATACAATTTGAAAGCAAATCACAACAGATGATCCTTAAATGAAATTGCATCGTATGATGTGATAGAACGCACTAAAGATACAATTTGAAAGCAAATCACAACAGTTGCGGCTTCAGTCTTTTTTTCGACCTGATGTGATAGAACGCACTAAAGATACAATTTGAAAGCAAATCACAACATGGTGGTGACATCATGTTATACATCAACAGATGTGATAGAACGCACTAAAGATACAATTTGAAAGCAAATCACAACGTCCTGTAATTGCTCGAATAAACAAGCCGCGATGTGATAGAACGCACTAAAGATACAATTTGAAAGCAAATCACAACAAACGGAAGATTTGCCCAGGTTGTTTTTTCAATGTGATAGAACTCTGGAAGATATCGTTTTATGTCTTCTCCGAAAAGTTAAAAAAAAAACCAAACTGAAGCCGACAGAATGGAATTCCACGAAACGAACGGTTAAGAGTTCATTGATTTTCAACGAATTTCCGCACTGTGTCGGGGGAAAAAGTCGAAAATCAATGAACTCAGTATTTCAGCAACGGATTCAACCTTAGAGAAGAAATGAATCGGCATCGTTCAAAACAGGAAAAGCGACCCTGAATTTCATAAGCTCGTCGTACGAAAATATAGCTGAAACAATATTCTCGGCATTCTCATTCGTTTCGGCCAGGATGTTACCTTTTGGGTCGATCAACTGAGAATTACCTGAATAGGCAACTGAACTACCATCGACTCCTACCCTATTTGCTCCAACCACATAAACCTGGTTTTCAATAGCCCGGGCTTTTAGTAACACATCCCAAACTTCTTTCCTTGCCTGTGGCCAATTGGCCGAATATACCAATACGTCGTATTTGTTTCTGTTCCGCGCCCAAACCGGGAAACGCAGATCGTAGCAGATCAGTGGACATATCCGCCATCCCAGGTATGATACGATTAGTCGCTCGGTTCCCTGCTCGAAGTGACTTCCTTCGTTGCCCATTGTAAACAAATGGCGCTTGTTGTAAAAATGAATTTCGCCGGAAGGCTCAACAAAAATCAACCGGTTAAAAAACTTCCCGTCTTCAACGATAATTAAACTTCCGCAAAGTGCTATGAGATGCTCCATACACCGTGTTTTCATCCACTGGATCGTTTCCCCATCCATCGGTTCAGCCAGTTCCTGAACATTCATCGAAAAACCAGTTGTAAACATTTCGGGCAGGAAAACAACATCAGTATTTTTGTCCGTTTTCGAAAGTAGCTCATCAATTTTTGTCCGGTTGGCTGTTGGATTTTCCCAGAAAATATCGAATTGGAAAATTTCGACTTTTAAAGTTTCTTGTACCATCTTTATTACATGTTTTATTTAGTTACTATTTTTTTATTAGTGATTTAGGCGTTCTGACTGTTGCACTATAAATAGTAAACAGTCAAATTGCTAATTGGTTAATTAATCTTCGGCAGAAAATTTTTCGGGGTGCCTGGCAGTCGCTCCATATTCACGATAAAAAGCTTTCATCCTGCGGATATCATCATCCGCATGATCGGTCAGTTCAAAATCTTTGATCCAACCAACTTGCTTCAGTTTAAAATCAAATATTCCAAGATAAACAGTAGCCCCGGTAGCTTTGGCAATGGTGTGGAACCCAGCTTTCCAATATTTGGTCCGGTTACGGGTGCCTTCAGGAGTAATGGCCAAATGCATGGTATCTCTGGTATTCATTTCCTGAATAATTTGTTTGGTAACTGAAACGCCTCTTAAACGATCGATTGGAATTCCGCCCATCTTCTTTAATAAAGCAGATAAAGGCCAATAAAAAAATTCTTTTTTGATTACAAAATAAACATCGCCGCCAACCGAAGTGTAATACAGGTATGAAATAACGAAATCCCACGCACTGGTATGCGGGACGCCAATTATGATGGCTTTTTTTGCCGGAGCCACACCATTCAGTGCTTTCCAACCTAACATCTTTAGCATCAACTTACAAATCCGCCTCCACATTTTATTCAATGTTAAATTCGTTTATATTCGTCGCCATACAGTATTTTTTCAAAAATAGGATTGCCAATTGTTTGGCTTCTTCCAAATGCGGGGCGCTGCCAAAATCGATCAAAATCATTAAAAAATTGCGCGTTTGGCTGGTAACTTCTGTGCGTTGAGAATCGCTGGTTGGTGAACCAAAAGCGCCAAGCTGGTCTCTGAAAACAGGCAAATTTTCGATATTTAGCGCTCCCCTACCTATTCCGGAATAAGGTTCATCTGCTTTTCCAATTCCAAATGAAACATCACCCTGAATCTGATCGGCATCATAACCACCAATTGAGAAACCACTTGTAATTGAAACAAGATTGAGTTGATCGACCACATTGTTGATTTCGTACAATCCTTTTCCGGAGACAACCCGCCTCAACAGGGCTTCAGCCGACAAACGGTAGCGTGCCGGATCTTTTCCACAGGCTTTGTATGCTTTTCGCGAAGCTTCAATAGCAGGTATTTTGCTGATTTCGTCGATGATCGTCGACTGTCGGATGGTTTCGATGCGCTTATTTATTTCAGCTGTGAGCCCAATATCCGACTCAGCAACAGTCACATCGGCTATGATGCAGCCTAGCTTCAGTTTTGGACATCGGCTTTTAAGTTCAGCATTGATACAAATATTTGTCATCCGATAAATTGAATTACAGCTGGGAACATGGCTCAAAAAGTTTGATTGACAAAAATAAGGATTTAGTATAAACAATCATCCTGAACTAAAGAAACTAAAAAAATGCGATATCAAAAGCAGAAACAAGAAAATTAAACAATTTCAATAATAATTATCAATAATAAATCAGTTTTTTGCTCAACCAAGATCCGTTAAGGTCAACCTTAAGAATATATATTCCTTTGGGAAAACTGGTCAAATCTAACATAAATTTAGCTGAAGACAGGGTGACCTGAAATTGTTTTGAAATTAACTCATTGCCAACTAAATCAGTAACAGTAACATTTGCAATTCCCTTGTCGGGATTATAAAGATTCAGATTAAATATGCCCTTGGATGGATTAGGAAAAACGACAGCTTCGAGTGAATTACTTAAAAGATCGATGGTGATGTTTCCATACGCTGCATGATTCCCGTCAACCTGCAACCAATATTGTTTTCCGGGATCGAGAACCAAATTTTCAAGAGATGCAGTATTATCAACCGTTGAACGGTTGTCGTTGGCTGCCACGATCGAATATTGACTTTTATCGCCTGATAAAATCGATTGATAGGTGGAAGCCTCATAAACCGCAATCTGATCGTCAAATCCAGCTGTATTGATTGTAATCCGGCCATTTGAAGGTGAAACGAATGTAAACCAGATCGAATTATCTAGCAAGCTTCGGGTAGGCGTTAAATCGGAGCACCAGCTGTTTTTGCCCAAACATCCACCGGACGATGGCGGATTGGGTTCGTTCATTTGTACGGTAGCGCACTTGTTCGAATATCCCGAATTGCGCCCCAAAAACAACTTTGCCGCATGGCTGATGTTGTCGTTTGGCTGAATGATAACGTGAAGTAGAATGCTGTCGGAATTGGCACAGTTGCCGTTTGTTCCAGTTACTTTAATCCGGGTGTCAAACGAATTGGTCAAATTTGCTGAAGGTTTCAAGGTCAGAAAAAGGGTATTTGAACGAATGGTCGTATCCATTAATTCAGCTCTGTCGATCTTGAAACTATATTTTACAGCACCACTGGCTGTTAGTTGAAAATTTTTCAGGTTACAACCACAAACGATGCTGTCGTTTCGTGCATTCAAAAACCGGACATCCAGGTTACTTTTGGCAAAAATATATTGCTTTTGCAGCAGGGTGTCACTGCCATATTTATTTGAAGTAATAAGTTTAACCGAATAAGCACCGTCGTTCAGAAATAAAATCTGCGGATTTTGAGAAGTACTATCCGTTTGGTTGGTAAAACGATAGGATGCCGGATCAATGTGCCAAAGCCATGAGGTTGGCTTATGCGTAGTTTTGTCAGTAAACAAAACAGGAGAATTTACGCATACTTCCCGCAATTCAGATCGAAAACTGGCATTTGGCGGCATTTTCCAAATTCCGTTGAGCGTCTTTCTCGTATTAAGAGGATCTAACCAATTGGCAAGTTGCTTGTTGTTGGCTGTAAAATAGTCCCATGACAAGGATAATTTTCCAAAAAGTAAAAATGAATTAATTCCACCGTGAAGTTGACCGACAATTCTTTTATCCTGATCAAAAAGAGGAGCTCCGGAGGACCCTGCTTCGGGCATCCCCTCGTCGAACAAAGCCTTCCAATGCGTATCGGGCATTGTTTCGGAAATTAGCACCAAATTATCGGAAAACCACTGTGTTTTTACATGATAACTTGCCACGGTATTATTTCCGGTTGCTATGCTTTTTGGTTTGCCGTTAGGATGATGAATACAGGCGCTGGAGCTGGGATTATTTCCACTGACATCCCATCCGGCATAAAAGGGATTGTATTGGTCAGGTGGGTATTCACTTAAAAGCAGTAACGAAAAATCGGAGTAGTCGCTTCCTGATAAAAATGTTGCGCCTGATAAAGTCTGCGTAAATGTTGCATCATCTGCGCCGCATGTCGAATTCTCGTAATTGAAGTAGGTAACCATCGTATTTGCGATGGATTCGGAATTGACACAATGGTTGGCAGTCAGGAAATAAGGTGTTTCATCATCTTTAACATTATTTATCAAGGCTCCTGTGCAAAAATAGGAATTTACCTGATCGTGGAAAGTCATCAGGCAAACACTATGTTTTTCAATTTGCCAATCGTTACCCTCTTTGCAATTAATATCAATGCGATCATCCGCTATTTGCAAAAGGTTGGTATAGGCCTGCGATACTGATCCCAATACAAGGTCGCCCGAAAACGCTGGCGACAGTGGCTCAAAATATTCAATAATCATGTTGTTGCCTGGAAATTCGGCAACCGGCAAAAGATTCAGTTTATTGTTGTTGTCAGGAGTGAATGCTCCCCGCAATTGAGTCTTGGACGAATTATAAATAAACACTTTAGCTCCCGGAGGCAGATGATATTTTTCGAAACAAATTCCAAGAGAAAGTGCATTTTTCGATTCAATTTTATATTGCCAAATGAATCCTTTCCCTTGTATTTCGGCTTTAATTCCTTTTTCTTTTATATCAATTTCACATTGTTGAACAACTCCATACCGGTTATTAATAAGGAATTTATGATCTTCTTCAATCAATTTTCCAACGTGAACTGAATCCAAGGCCAGAATTGGAAGAATTACAGCTTTCTTTTGTCGC
>Ga0302296_1000668_pt1 | contig 27368 bp, 20 predicted proteins | sample III_Fen_N3_1_FD_194546 | JGI IMG/M metagenome (GOLD analysis project Ga0302296, IMG submission 194546) | Peat permafrost microbial communities from Stordalen Mire near Abisko, Sweden - III_Fen_N3_1 | ecosystem: Environmental > Terrestrial > Soil > Wetlands > Permafrost | place: Sweden: Abisko...
TACAGTTTATTTTGTAGCAAAAACTATAGAAAATGGAATACCGTTATCTATTACATTGCCTAACAGTATTACAGATGGAACATATACCATAGTCGTGATACCTGAAGATACTTTATTGTATAATACGACTCAAAGTCAGTCTATTATAATAAAAACTACAAGTAGCGAAATTACAGAGATAAACCCGACGATCAAGTTTAAAGTAAGAGGAAACAGGATAGAATGCGATTGTAATAATTATGAAATATACAACATGCTAGGTCAACAAATGTCAAAATACAGCGAATTACAAACAGGAATCTATATATTAAAATGTAATACTAAAACTCAAATAATAATTATAAAACCATAGAATTATAAATCAAGGTAAAAGGGAACGGAGTTCTGACTTCCGTTCCCTTTACCGTAACACACATCAAAAATAGAATTTTCTGGTATATCCTATTTAAAATTATCTATGTATTTCTCATTTACGCCACCACTACCGAAATAATCTCACTCCAACCACCAGCCACCTTTCGGGTATTAAGGTATCGGGATCGGAGATATTCTGTTCCTTTTAGTTGATTGGATGTGTAGGTGCGTTGGTAGGTTGCTCGTCCCACACTTGCTATATGTCTAAAATCGTGTTCTTGCGGAAAGTCCGATGGTGGGTTGGTAGTATTTGGCAAAAATGCTCCTTCTATTTCTATTGTTTCAATTCCTGTAGGTTTCGATTTTGATTTTATTTTTGAAACATCCGAAATACGCAAATCGATAGTGAGATGTCCTCTATTTTTAATTGATAAACTAGGGATTGTGTCGGGATTTTTTGCTCGACTATGCTTTGTAGCGGGTACGGGAATATTTAATGTAGCTCTGTCGTAAGGTGTGAGAAATGATTTTGGAATATCGTCAAAAAGGATTCGCAAGGCAGTTTCGAGTTGAGAACGTACTTCCGTTTTTATTGCAATAAATGTTTTTGTTGCTAATGCTGGGTTTTGACTTGTTAAATAAACACTATTCCAACTTTTATCGGTTCCCGAAAGCAGAGTATTTAACTCGGTAAGTTTGCTCAGTGCTGTTGGGGTGATAATGAGTCGGGTTTTGTTCGAGTTTAAATAGCCAATAACTGTTGAAATATACATATTGAAATCGGCATCACGTTTGGGAAATCGGGTTTGATTAGACATAACAGTAGTTTTTTATGGTTCTATTTCTTTCTCTTTAATTACTTAAACGGTCGATAGTTTTTCTTTAGTATAGCTTTATTTTAAAAAGATGAAGTACAAGTTTGATTGGTTATAGAACTATATTTTTATCAACGATAACTCGAATTTTTATTTTCGTAACTAGTTCATTTGATCATATTTCTTGATTTGAAAAAGAGATAACCTGAATTATAATTTCTAAAACTATTTCTAAAAGTTTCAGAACTAGTTCTAACAAAAAAATAACAAGTTCTATATTTACGAAATGGGGTGGAAATGCAAATATAAATGGAGTTACTATGACGTAAAATTCATATATTTGGATCGTAGCTGCTGTTTTTTATAATGGGAAAAATGTTTAAAAAATGGGAATATTTTACTCATTCGATAACTCAAAATAAACTGGCAAAATATTTTCTGCAAAAAATCCAAAGAAGAATAATTGTTGAAAGAAGTAAACTTATCCATCCCAAATAATCGCCATAGAGAGTGTAAAATGTCAATTCTTTGTTGGGTCGTAATTGGATTTTTATTACATCGGCAACGCCATAGTTTGTTTTCGTAATTAAATCACCACGTAGATTTATCAAACTAGATATACCTGTATTGGCACAACGAGCAATATCTCGACGTAATTCAATAGCACGTAAGCATGCAAACGAAAGATGCTGTTGATAGCCAGGAGTATTGCCCCACCATCCATCGTTAGTAATTATTGCTATAGCTTCAGCACCATTGTTTGCAAATTGTGAAACAAAATCTCCAAATGCCGATTCATAGCAAATTAAAGAAGACAAAGCTATTAGCGAATCTCGAAAAACGGTACGTTCGGTTTGCGTACCAAAACTTCCACCTTGACCACCAAAGTTGAAAAGTAATTTATTAATTTGAGGGATATAATCTGCAAAAGGCATTGTTTCAACTCCGGGTAATAATTTAGACTTACGGTAAATTTGCATACTTTTATTCGTAATATAGAGTGCCGAATTATATTGAACAAACATTCCACTTCGATGCTTAATGGAAAAATAATTTTGCATCCCATCTCTTTTTGCATCATACTTTCGTTCGGTAATGGCTCCACAAATAATTGCACAGCGCGGATGTTTTGATATGAAATTTCGTAATTGTTTAATCTCAAAACTAGAATCTATTTCATCTTCAATTATTGGATTGGGAAGAGCTGTTTCTGGTAAAACAAGTAAATGCGTTTGTGAACTAATTAAAGAATCGGCTAAATGCAACATCTTTCCTATTTGAATATCGACGTTTTTCCCTGCAAATTTTTCTGTATATGAATTTATATTGGGCTGAACAATAACTGTTTCCAATTGTTTTTTTGAGAATAAATAGGAGTTATATCTATAAACTGAAAAAACGATAGGTACTACAATCAATAAAGCAAATAATATCAATAGAGGACTAAAGATTCTTTGTTCATTGTTCTTTTTTAGTAATAAAAAAGCTAAACCATTTGACAATAAAATCCATAATGATCCACCTAAAATACCCGTATGCTCGTACCATTGAACAAACAAAACATCACGAGCAAAGGCATTTCCTAAAAGTAACCAAGGCCAAGCAATGTCCAGATGTAAAGTCAAATATTCGCAACTAAGCCAAAATACAATAAATGAAAAATAAGCCGAAAGTAGTCCTAATTGTTTCATCACAAATCGCGATAAAAGAAAAGGAATACTCATATAAAGAGGGAAGAAAAAAATAGCAATCATTAGTCCTCCGAATGTAGAATTAGCTATCCACCATACGCTACAAATTGTCCATGTAAATAACCCAATATATATGATTGCAAAATAGGAAAGCCATGTTTCACCTTTTTCAACAAGGTTTCGAATAGAAAAGAATAAAGGTAAAAAAGCAAATAATGAAAGAATTCCTACGTGAGGTAATAACCATGGTAATGATAATAGTACACCAAAGCAAACAGACAAGCATACTGAATATACTTGTCTGTTGCGGTTGTTTAAAAATATCATTTAATGGAAGAAAATTCTTGCGTTTGTTAATTATTGACGCTAAAAGCAACAGTTCTTGTAGCTCCAGCTGTTTGAATAATTACAAAATATACTCCACTTGAAAATCCTGAAACAGGAATCGATTCAATTTGATTACCAGATAGAACAATTGATTTTTCATACAAAGTGCTACCTAGTTGATTTACAATTTTGATCATTGCATTCTCCTCTGCCAAAGAGGAAAAATCTACATTAATAATGTTTGTTGCAGGATTTGGATAAATCTTAACTAATTCAGGCGTTTCTATGTTTACTGTTGTTGGTTTCTGTGTTGTTGTATCAACACAATCTGTTCCTTCGGTAGTAAATAACGTCATTAAAACTGCAAATTTTACACCAGAAGGTAATTGCTCATTTTTTGTACTATTGGTATTTGTACTATAAACTTTAGAATTAGTAATTGAACCATAAGAATAAGAATCTGATCCTTGTTGTATATTTACACTGGCAAACGTCAATACCGATTTTAGTGTTGCAGAAATGGTATTGTTATATACAATATAATTAGGGTAAATAAAATTAGAATTCGATTGAGGTTCTGTTGAAACCCAAGCATTGAGCGATGGATAAAAAACTTCAACCCAAGCATGACCGCCACCTGAAGATGTTTCGGTATATGTTTTACCGTTTGTTTGATAGATAATAGGTGCATTTGTTAGATAACCGTTTGCTCTTCGAGAAGCAATTCCCAAACTTCGAAGCATTGCACACATTAAGTTTGAATAGCCTTCACATATTCCTGTTTTATTATTAATAACAGAAATGGCATCTTGTATATCGTGGTTTAATGTAAAATCATAGGTTAAATTTTCAGACATCCATTTTACAATATTTTCAACCATTTGAGCTGATGTAACACAACCAGTTGTAATTTTTTTTGCAAGCTTTATTACAGTATCTGCTGTTGATTGTATTTCATCCGATTCTTTTAAAAATACTTTTACGGAATCAGATAAAGGAAGTTTACTTGTTATACTATATGGACAATCGGCAAACTGTTTAAACGTTGTGACATTAGCTAATGAATAATTTACATCTAAGCCAAAAGATGCATTTGACATCGACTTTATTCCTATTGTTTGAATTGTATTTCCATATTCATCTATCGATTCTTTTTTGATTTTTACGGCACAATTTATTGGCACAATATTTTGAGAAAAGACTTGCTGATGATATGTCAGGTTTTTAATTGACTTCAATTTTACTAATTTAATTTCTACGCTATCTTGATTATAATAATCAGGACGATTAAAATCAATATTAACTGTTAGATTAAAAGTGTCGGTTTCCATTTTAGCATTATCATCAAAATAGAATCTATAACTGTCAATTTGTGAATAGCCAAATAAACTCAATATGGTTAACGGAAAAATAATAAATAATTTTTTCATGTCTAATACATTTAATAAATCTATGGTTTACTCCTTTCTCAAAGTAAACCTAACACTGTTTTCTCTTATTCTATTACGATATTAATCTATTGCGAACTTAATCTACACTTAAGATTTTAAATTCAACACGACGATTCTGAGCTCTTCCCTCTTCGGTATCATTTGGAGCTACAGGAACGTCAAAAGCATATCCTTTAAAAGTCATTCTCGAAACATCTATCTTTTTCGATAAATAGTCAACAACCGATTTCGCACGTTTTTCCGACAAACTTAAGTTGAACGCTCTTGAACTTTTATTATCAGTATGTCCTCCAATTTCTATTTTTAATTTTGGATTCGACTTCATTATCTCAATCAACTTATCTAACTCGGCAAACGATTCTGTTTTCAATGACGATTTACCAAATTCAAAGAATACATTTCGCAACACAATCTTTGCCTCTTTTACAATTTTCATCAATTTAATATCACGAGTAATTTCTTGATAACTTGATGTTGCAGGAATATTAAAATTCTCCGAATGGAAAAGGAAACCTTCCTTTTTAACGGTTACAGCATAATCTTTACCAGAAGGCAATGTCAACAAAAATTTACCCGATGCAGCATTTGTTTTGTTTGTAGAAATTATTTGTCCTGTTGCATTGTCTGCTATTTCAATGTCTGCTTCAAGAGGTGCAAGTGTGTCGATAGTTCCATCAGAAACTACACCTTTAAACACAGTTAAGCGACTTGTTTTAATATCTACCGATTGTTCAATTTCTACTTTTTCTTTTATTGGTTTTGCTAAGCCGGCCAACAGATTATCTTCATTACTTAACAAAATTTGTTTTTCAGGTCCAAGAAATGTTACCTTATATATATCATAACCACCTTGTCCACCACTTTTAGCCGAAGAATAATATGCATGTTTTCCACTACCCGACATTACAAAGAATCGTTCGTTGAGAACTGTATTGATAGGAAATCCCATATTTTCGGGTTCCGACCAAGTACTATCTTCTTTCAATACTGTTTTGAAAACATCAAAACCTCCCATTGTTTTATGACCATTTGAACAGAAATAAAGCGTACGTCCATCTGGATGCATAAATACATCAACCTCATCATATATAGTATTAATTTTATCACCAAGATTTATTGGATCGCCCCATTTACCTTTTTTGTTTTTCTTGCAATAATAAATATCATAACCACCTAAATGTTTTTTATCCTTAGCATTGTTTGTACAAAAAAATACAGTATTATTATCTGGAGAAAAAGTCACTGCACATTCATGTTCGGGCGAATTAATTGCTTTAAAAGCTTTTGTTGATGACCATTTTTCACCTTTTCTTATACTCTCAAAAACATCGCCACCATTATCAGGACCATAGATATATAATTTCTGTCCATCGGGGCTTATTCCTAAAGTTCCATCATTCTTCTTTGTATTGATCGAAGTAACATTTTCCGATGGTTTCCATTGATCGCCAGCTTTTACTGATGTAAAGATATCTTCATCAAATTCATTGAATTTATTAACTTTTCCACCAACTGAACCTTCACGTTTCGATGTGTAATAAATAACAGACTCATCGGTTGTTATTACAGGTGAATATTCGTTGTACTTCGTATTAATGTTTGTTCCTAAATTATCGATAAATACACGAACAGAATCCACCATCATGGTTTTAGCTTGTTTGCATTCTTCAATTCGTTTCGCAATCAAAGCTTTGTTTTTATCTAAATCGGCTGGCGATAGTTCATTTTTATATTTGGTAAATTCCTCAACTGCTTCATCAAATTTATATATAACCTGATATGCTTCACCTAATCGTAAATGAATATCGGGAGCTACATTATTTAATAGTTTTTGAGCTTTAACAAAATAACGAAGAGCTTTCGTTTGTTCCGATGTATTCAAATAACAAACACCTATCTTATAATTTAAAAGACCATTGTCCGAATTAAAAATATTTGCTTTCAAGTAATATTCAAGAGCTCCACCAAAATAGCCATCGCCTTTTTCAAAAAGCTCATCGCCTAATTCAAGATTTTTCTTGGCTTCTTTAAAAGCTGGTTTTCTGCTAGCAAAATTCTTTTTTTCAAAGTCTACATTTTGTCCAAAGCTGACTTCAAAACCCAAAATACTTATTAGTAAAAGTGATAATAGTAATATCTTCCTCATATTTTCAATTTTCATTTGTCACAATCATTTACATAGTTTTTAGCTGAGTCAAAACCTAATTCTACAGCTTTACTCCAATCGGCACAAGCATCTTTTGGCTTTCTCAACAACTCATAAGCCGAACCTCTATTAACATAAGCTTGAGCATATTTTTTATCTATCGATATTGCTTTTGTAAATGCATCAACAGCTTCTTTCAACATCTTCATTTTTATCAATGCCGAACCCATATTATTATAAGCAAAAGCATACGATGGATTAAGCTTTATTGCCCTTTTATAATCAACTACAGCCATTTCATAATTCTTATAATCGAAATATGCACTACCTCGGTTATTCATAGCAATATAATAACTTGAATCTAATTTTAGAGCTTTGTCGAAATTTTGAATAGCCTTTTCGTAATCACCTTGTTTTCTGTAAACAGAGCCAATATTGTTATATACAAATGCTAGTTTCGAATCAATTTTAAGTGCTTTATTATAATCGACCAAAGCACCTTCATAATTTTCGAGCATACGTTTTGCACTTCCTCTATCATTATAAGCATAAGCATAATCGGGTTTTAAAACAATTGCTAATGAATCGTCAATCATTGCAAGTTTATATTTTTCCATTGCAAATTGAGCCATTGCTCTGTTATAATATACTTCTGCAGTTTTGTAATCGTGACGAATTGCCGATGTAAAATCTTGAATTGCTCCTTTTGTATCACCCATTATAAAACGAGCCTGACCACGTTTCAAAAACAATCGAACTTGTGTTGAATCTAAATTTAATGCCGAAGTATAATCTTCAAAAGCTGCTTTATTATTTCCTAGATTTGAATTTACATTAGCTCTATTTATAAATGCTTTTTGAAACGTTGCTTTATATTTAATTGCTTCAGTAAAACTTGCTAGAGCAGCTTTTAAATCATTTCGTTCAAATTCACTATTACCTCTGTTATAAGCAACTTCTGCTTCTTGGTTTTTTTCAACAACAATGGTTGCATTTGTATCAATAACATCGGGTTTTGTTTGAGCATGACCTGCTAAAATAAAGCAGAAGATGCTAAAAAAAGTGAGTATCCATTTATTCATATTGTTCCGTTTTATTCATCTACATTTCTAATTAAAAACTTCGGCAAGTCTTATTGTAATCAAAAGTATAAAAAATCTTTTTAGCAATTACCTTTTTATAAGTAATATTTTTGGAATCGACATCTTCTTAGTAATGAAATTGAATTATTGTCGTACTCGATTTGCCAATATTCATTAAGCCTTTTTACAACTCACCCCAGTTTGCTGAGCATTTTTTTTTATTTCTATGTATACATTAAAAGAGATAGTGGTGCTAAAGGGAAATGCATTTAAAAATATTACAAGGAATTGGGCTAAAAGCCCACCTTTCAGACATTGTTTTATCCGTCGGATAAATCCGACGGCAATGAAATTGTCATAATTATGTTTATCATTGCCGTTTGGCTTTAGCCAACGGTCTAAAATAGACAGAAAGATACTTGGCTTTAGCCTAATTATTATTATTAATTCCTTAAATGCGTTTTCAAAGGGGATGGTTATTAGCACCTAGGGTGAGTTTAAAATACTACATTCTATTTTATTATTTTAGATTATTCTCACTTATAATTTCCTTAAAAACATTATGCTTATATACTATTCAACTCTCCTGTTCATTTCTTGTGCAAATCAATCCCGCATATAAATCAAATTGTTTCATTCTAATTACCTACTTTTGTCGGCCTATTAATTTTTAGTTCAAATAATCTTTTAACTAGTATGATAAAGCAAACTCCCCTTACCCAACTGCATATTGCAATGGGTGCTCGCATGGCTCCCTTCGCAGGTTTCGAAATGCCAATTGAATACACTGGCATCAAAGACGAACATTTTACGGTTCGCGAAAAAGTAGGAATTTTCGATGTGTCGCACATGGGTGCTTTATGGATTAATGGCAAAGATGCTTTAGCATTTCTTCAAAAAGTAACATCAAACGATGTTTCAGTTCTTGTTCCTGGTAAAGCTCAATACTCATGCTTCCCCAATGGCAAAGGTGGTATTGTTGACGATATTATTGTTTACAAATTTACCGACGAAAAATATTTAATTGTTGTTAATGCATCGAATGTAGATAAAGACTTTGCTTGGGTTCAACAACACAATACCGAAGGTGTAGACATTCAAAACAAATCACCCGAAACAGCACAAATTGCTATTCAAGGACCACTTTCGACAGCGGTTATGAAAAAAATATGTGACCTTCCACTCGAAAACTTAAAACCATTTATGGTTACCGATGGAACAGTTGCTGGTTGCGAAAATATTGTAATTGCAACAACGGGTTACACTGGTGCAGGTGGTTACGAAATATTAATCCCGAAACGTCACGCCGAAACAATTTGGAAAGCATTACTTGAAGCAGGTAAAGAATTTGGTTTAAAACCAATTGGCCTTGGTGCTCGCGATACTTTAAGACTTGAAATGGGTTATAATCTTTATGGTAACGACATCAACGACGAAACATCTCCAATAGAAGCTGGTCTTGCTTGGGTTACAAAACCAGCAAACAAACCAAACTTAATTGACCGCGAAAGTATTGTAAACCAATTAGAAAATGGTGTTTCAAAAAAACTTGTAGGTTTCGAAATGATCGATCGTGGAATTCCTCGTCACGACTACGAAATTTGCGATGCACAAGGAAACGTTATAGGAAAAGTAACATCGGGTTCTATTTCACCAATGACAAATGCAGGTATCGGAATGGGATATGTAAACAAACCATTCTTCGATCTAGGTTCAGAAATTTATATCTCAATTCGCGGAAAACTATTAAAAGCGGTAGTTGTAAAACCACCTTTTTATAAAGCACAAAAATAATACACATAAAACCCTGCCAAGCAAAAATCTACTGGCAGGGTTTTTATTTTAAATAATATAAAATGCCAAAACTTACTTTAGAAGTCTGCCTTTCGCCTGCACTTTTCGATTATTATAAAAACGAAGATGCAATAGTTGTGGTGGTAGATATTTTACGAGCTACATCATCAATTTGTAATGCATTTGCAAATGGCGTTGACACCATTATTCCTGTAGAAAATAGTGACACTGCTCGCCAAATGAAAGAAAAGGGCTATACTGTAGCTGCAGAACGCAATGGATATAAACTCGATTTTGCCGATTTTGGAAACTCACCCTTTAACTTTTCAAAAGAGAATGTAGAAGGGAAATCGATTGTATATTCAACAACAAATGGAACTCGAACTATTCATCTTGCAGCAAGCTGTTTTCAAGTAGTAATTGGTTCGTTTATCAATAACAAAGCATTAAGTAATTACTTAATTGCCCAACAAAAACCAGTAATAATTTTATGTGCTGGTTGGAAAAACAAATTCAATATTGAAGATAGTGTTTATGCTGGATGCTTGGCCGAAAGTCTATTAGATTCAGGCTTATATTCAAGTAATTGCGATTCGGCAATAGCAACGCTCGATATGTGGAAACATTGGAAAAATAATCTTCGTGAATTAATTGATAAATGTGCTCAACGATATCGACTTCAAGAAAAAGGACTTGACGATTGTATCGATTTTTGTTTAAAATTAGATCAAACCGACGCCGTTCCAATATTCAAAAACGATGTAATCATTTCACATTTAAAACAATAAAAACAACTGTTAATATCTTCGGAAAAAGGTTAACATAAAATTCAAAAAAGAATCGCAATTCTAAAATTTTATTTGCAAATTTGCATGCTTTCAAAAAAAGTATAAATAAACTTCTAATAAAAAATGAAAAAACATAATTTTAATGCCGGACCTTCAGAACTAAATGAAGTTGTAGTTCGCAAGACAGCTGAAGCTATCGAGAACTTTGCAGGTACTGGATTATCACTTATTACGATTTCGCATCGTAGCAAAGAGTTTGTTGCAGTAATGGAAAATGCTTGCAACTTAGTGAAAGAATTATTAGAAGTGCCTTCCGGATACTCCGTACTTTTCCTTCAAGGTGGTGCTAGTTTACAATTCAACATGGTACCTTTCAATTTCTTCGAGAAAAAAGCAGGATACTTAAATACAGGTGTTTGGGCAGCAAAAGCAATGAAAGAATCAAAATATTTTGGTGAAACTATTGAACTTGCTTCTTCAAAAGATCGTAACTACGCATATATTCCTAAAGGTTGGGAAGCTAATGTACCTAACGATTTAGATTATGTACATATCACAACTAACAACACAATTTACGGAACACAATTAAAAGCCGATCCTATTGTAAATACATGGATGGCTGCTGATATGTCGTCGGATATTTTAAGTCGCCCTATTGATGTTTCAAAATACGGAATTATCTATGCTGGTGCACAAAAGAACATTGGACCAAGTGGTGCAACTCTAGTGATTGTTAAAGACGAATTACTTGGAAAAGTAACTCGCCCAATTCCAACAATTCTTAACTATAAAACACACATCGAAAACGAATCGATGTTCAACACTCCATCAACAGTTTCTGTTTTCGGTTGCATGCAATCGTTGGAATGGTTGAAAAGTATTGGTGGTATCAATGCAATCCAAAAAATAAATACTGAAAAATCAAAAACTCTTTACGGAGAAATTGATAGCAATCGTTTATTCAAAGGAACTGTTGAAACAGCTGAAGATCGTTCTGATATGAATGTTTGTTTTGTAATGAAAGAAGAATACCAATCGTTAGAAGACGAATTCTTGAAATTTGCAAAATCTCGTGGATGCGAAGGTCTAAAAGGACATCGTAGCGTAGGAGGTTTCCGTGCTTCAATCTATAATGCAGTAACATTAGAAGATGTTCAAGCATTAACACAAGCAATGAAAGATTTCGACAAAATGAAATAAGAAATAACAAAAGATTTCTAATACTGAAACCTGCTAATGCTTTAAAACGCTAGCAGGTTTTTTTATTCATTAAATACTGTCAATCTAATGAAATTATTTTCAGAATTGAATAGTAATTTATTTTACTTAAATAAAATTCGTAGTTAGATTATTCATAAATTTATATCTGTCAACGGTTTAATTAATCAATATACTCGAGTATTTGATCGATGTTTAATTCAAAATATTATAAATAAAAACGCCCCAATTTTACATTTTAAAATTGGGGCGTTTCTTAATTAAATTGTTCTTTTTTACTGAACTACAGCACAGCGAATCATTATAACCTCTTTCGAAATTAATTCTTGAAGTCCAGTGCATTGTCCTTTTAAAACAATGGGACTATTTGCTGTAACTTTTGCTTTAGTCGATTCTTCTTTTGTCAGCGTACAACTAACATCACCATCGGGAGAACCAACAGAAAGAACAATCGTTTTTGTACTATCGCTATTATCTGTAACTGTTTGAATTGTTCCTGATATTTCAATGGTTTTGTCTTTTACCACATATTTTGCATTCGATGCATTTTCATTTTTGCTATATTCATCGAAAATTTGCTTTGCTGTTACTTTAAAATCGGCATCAGCAGTTGCAAAATCTTTGGTTTTTTTGAAGTACATTTTTAAACCAATTGCCAAGCCGATGAAACCAAGTACAGCAGCAATACCAAGTATTATTAAAATCTTCTTTTTCATAACTATTATTTCATTAAATCATAAGTAATATCAATGGTAACATCAAGCGGATTTGCAATTTTATCTTTTACAAGACTTGGTATTTGAATATTATAATCGTCTGGTTTAACTCCAAATTTCGATTTTGCAATAACTTTCCCTTTCGAAATTTCTATAGTACCTTTTTGAATAATGTGTTTGGTTACTCCATGAATGGTTAAATCACCTTCGATGTTCGCATTGTAAGTACCATCTTTGCTGAAATTGATGTCTTTAAGGTTTGTTATTTGACCTTTAAATTGTGCCTTTGGAAATTTTTCCGATTCCATGTAATTTTCATTGAAATGTTCTTCCATCAAAGCACGCTCAAATTTGAACGATTTATTTAACACTTCAAAAGCAATAGTTCCTTTCGATGCATCGATGAATGAAGCTACTTGGTTGTTGTGAGCTTCAACCGTTTCCATTGGTGTTTTTGAGTAAAACCAAATATGTCCAGTTTTACTTAAATACTTTTGACCAAAACTTACTAGCGACAGGGTCATTAGTAAAAATGTACTTACAATTCCTTTTTTCATATCCTTTAAAATTTAATTAATTTGAATTATAGACGAAGTGTTTTGTTATTTCTTACCGTAAAGTGTAAATGAACGAGAAATGTTAAAACCAAAGTGTATATCACCTTTCGACCAACGTCCGGTATTGTTTGCAATGTATTGGTTTTCAATCATACCAAATGAGTTTGTGAGCATAAATGAAAATACGTGTCCACCAGTTTCAATGTCAAATCCGAATGATAGGGGATTATAGTATTTTGTTTCTGCAGCTTTCGAACGTAAAACGTAATAATATTCTGCAGTAAAAGCTATTCTATTGGTAATTTTATAACGTCCTCCAATTCCACATGAAAATATATCGTTTTGGTCATAAACTGTTGGAACTAAGTTTCGGTGGATATAGATTGGACTTAATTGAAGTGATAATGCATTGGTTACTTTTCTGGCAATTAATAGTTGGTTAACATAGCCAAGTCTATTAGAAAAATAATTTTTTAAGGTAGGGTCGTCCTTCGATGAATTTAGGAATGTAGTTCCTAGGTAGGTAATCGTTACAGGGAAATGTTTTTTGCCTTTTGCCTGACGGAATAAGGTTGTTTTTATAAATCCATTAAACGTTTTTTCTAAACTAGCGCGTCCTAATCCAATCATTAACCAATCTTTTACTCCATATTCTGTACTTAAAAAAATGGTTCCAGCATCAAGACCATACATATTGTAAAAACCAGAATTTAGTGTTCCAAAACGATGTGATATTCTAAATTCGAGTTGTCCTTCTTTCATCTGTTCTACCGAATGACCCGAAATAATTCTGGATGATTTGAATGTTGCTGTTGCATATTCTGTTTCGGGTTTCGAAATTGAATCGAGCATGCTAAAAACATCATCTTGTGCCTGCGATAAAAAAGGTAGTGTTATGCATATAAATGCGAAAACGATTGATAATTTCTTCATTATAATATAATTTGGTAAAGTAATATCTTTAATTGTTTTAAATATCTATTTATAATTTTGATTCTTCCAAGCTTTAAACTTGTTGATTTTACAATCGCTTAATTTAGTTGAATATTTAGGCATTGAACCACTTGATGTTGTGGAAATTATTTTGTCGATATTCTTTTTTGCATTTGCAGATGAATTTAATGTTACACCAGTACTATTTCCATTTCCATGGCATCCAGTACAACTACTTCCTAATATCGGTTGAATATCTTTTATATACGTAACATCAGTAGTATCGCAAGCCAATGTTGTATCATTTGAGGGTAGTTGAGGATTAAGATTTTCGCGAGTATCGTAGTAACATGAACTAGTAAATCCTGCTAGAGCTATTGCTATAAATATATTTCTCATTTTCATTTTAAAAAAGATTTTTCGTTTAATTGTTTTTAGCACCTTGTTCAATCCAAACATAAATCAATGAACGTTGGTCTTGATTTAATGGATTACGTGAAGATGGTGGCATTGTTATTAGAGGAGAACTAATTTCTTTGTATAATTTGCTTTTGTTCGCATTACCTGCCGAAATTCCTGTCATAATGTTCCCATAATTATTAAGTTCGTATCCCGATTCTTTTGTACTATTATCGTGACAGCCTGATGTTGCACAATTTGTTTGAAAGATAGGTAATACTTCTGTATTAAAACTTACAGTTCTTACTTTTGTTAGGTCGGGATTATGAGTACAGGATATTAGGCTTAGCATTCCTATCCCATAAATCGTATTAAAAAAAACAGTTTTTTTCATTTGTTTCTTGAGTTGTAATTTCGTTTGGTATAAAAATAAAAATTATAGGTATAAAGTTAAGCCTATTTTTAAATAAAAAGGCTATCGGATTAAATATTTTTTAATTTGATAGCCTTTAGTCGAAATGAAATACTATTCATTACAAAATAATATATCTTTTTACCAAGTAATATTTGTATTGGCATTCATCTTTATTAAATATCCTTTACCAGGATCAAAGGTCGACATGCTGTTTGGCGTTCCTCCTTTTATGTAAAATCCATCGAAGTTTTTTGTTGAAATTAATTGAGTAATTATTCCAGTTGTTGCCGTTGCAATTGAAGCTGATGCTTGTTGAGGGAAGCCTATTAAGTTCCATCCCGTTTTTAATGAATAAGTAATAGGTTTAATAATAGTTCCAATAACAGAAAGCGATTGAGCATTTTTAACTTTTACAAAATAGGCATCACCACGTTTAATTTTCGATAAGCTATTGTATGTTGTCGATTGTGTTGGATCGTAGAATGCATCTGCATTTTTTACTGTAAGTAGATTTGTACTTAATCCACCAAATACCGTAGCGACTGATGAGTCGGTTGGTTGAACATTAAATGAGATTAAGTTCCAACCTGCAACTAATGAAACTGTTTGTGTTTTTTGTACTGTTATAATAATAGCCGTTGATGTTGTTGTAGCTCCTTTATTGTCGGTTGCAATGGCTTTTATCGTATCGGTACCTGCTACAACTCCTGTCCACGAATAAGAGTAGGGTGATGTTGCATCGCTTCCCAATAATGTTGAACCATTATAAAAATCAACGTTTGTTATAGTTCCATCGGCATCTGCTGCTGTTGCATTAATAGTAACGGTTGCAGGAGCTGTAAATATAGCATTGTTTGCAGGGAATGTTATCGAAACGGTAGGAGCTTTATTGGCAATACATTGGGTGCTCCAAGCTGGCATTTCATCAAGAGTAATACAATTTGAGCTTGCAAACATTTTTTGCCACAACGCTTTGCTGTTATATACACCATCTTCGGTGTAACTACCATACCAAGGCATATACCACGACCATGCTGCTCCATCGGTTACCACATTGTCGATGTCGGGAAAGGACCCACATTCCGATAAGGTAATCATTTTCTTTTTATTATAACGAGCATTTAACGAATTGTACTCAATGATTTGTGATGTATGATCTCCATCTTTATAGATGTCGCGGCCAACAATATCAACAATACTATCGCCTGGATACCAAGTTCCATCTTCTTTTGGTTCATAAGTCCAAACCCAAATAAGATTGTTTAATCCATGATAATGTACCATGCGATCGTACATAACTTGGTATAGTTTTTTACAAGCAGCACCACCTTTGGCTCCCCACCAAAACCAACCACCAGCAGCTTCGTGAAGTGGACGCCAAATAACAGGAATGTTTGCATCTCTCAATATTTTCAATTTTCCTGCAACAAAATCTATATCACTGAGCATCGCTTTATATTCGGCTGAATTTGGGTCGTTGATTTTTGTTATATCAAAAGTAGTTCCGTTTGTGTGATCGGTGGTGTTTTTTGTGTAAAACTCTTCATTGGTTCTCGATGGATCGCGCCAGTGCCACATCATTGTTGGTATTCCGTTTTTTTGATACCATGTTTTTGCATCGTTTGTTGGTGTATTATCGTCGTACCATGAGTATTTGCGATTTGTTTGCATAAAATCTATTCCTAAAACAACGGGTTCTTTGCCTATGTTTGTTTTTAGCCAGTTTGAGTCATCAAAGCTGTTCAATGTCATGACTCCAGAAATTAAGTTTTTATTGTAATTGCTAATTAAAAAATCGTACAAACATTTTGCTTCGTTCGAGGGATTTGAATTGCAAAGATTTGGGTTGATATTAAATAATGAAGATGCATCAATTTCTGTCATTTGAATATAATCAACATTGATCCATCCCCACGATTTAGTGATTTTTATCGTATGAGTTCCAGCATTTAGTTTTGTTGCCGATGCAATTTTTAGTAACGAATAATTAGCAGTATTAGCCATCGTAAATGCTACAGAATTTGCGTCAATTAAGAAATTGTTTGTTTTATCTCCGTTTGGAGACGACATAAATATGTCAAAATCAAAATATTTTGCAGTAGTTAATGTTATACTAAAAGTGATTTCCCCATCAAAGGTTTGAACATATGCTCCTCCAGAGCGAGTTGCATCGGTTACCTTTGTAGCACCATTAGTTAAAGTACCCGATTCAGCTTCAATCTTTGTAACTGTTTGAGCTAATAAACCCAATGGAAGATAACAAATGATGAAAATAATTGCTTTTTTCATAGTAAAATAGATTAAAATATTAGGACTGCCCACCACTTTTAACGATAATGTAAATGTACTAAAAAGTGATTAATAATCAAGTGAGATTTATTCATTTGACTTAATTTAGAAAGAACAATATACACTTATTAAAGACAACTTTTAAAGCTAAAACCCTTATCAGAATGTATATAAAAATTCTTTTTACTTAAAAATGTTTTACATAACAATGCTTTGCTTATTTTTGGGCAGATTTTTAATTAATATAGGAAATGAAGTCGAATTACAAATTAATCAACAACATAACTGGTTGGACAATGTTTGCAATTGCCGCAATTGTATATCTTTTGACTATTGAACCAAGTGCAAGTCTTTGGGATTGTGGTGAGTTTATTGCATGTGCTAATGGTTTGGAAGTTGGTCATCCACCTGGAGCTCCAATGTTTTTGATGATTTCGCGATTATTTGCAATTCTTGCTGGTGTTCACAAAGAATTAGTTCCTGTGATGATAAATTCAATGTCGGCTTTAGCTAGTGCATTTACTATATTATTCTTGTTTTGGACTATCACCCATTTGGCTCGCAAGTGTTTTACTAAAGGTGAATTATCGCCAATTTCTACAATATTAATTCAATTTAGTGGAGTAATAGGTGCAATGGTATACACCTTCTCCGATACATTTTGGTTCTCAGCTGTTGAAGGTGAAGTTTATGCAATGTCGTCGCTGTTTACTGCTGCTGTGTTTTGGGCTATTTTGAAATGGGAAGAAGTTGCCGACGAACCACAATCGAATCGTTGGATTGTTCTTATTGGAATCTTAATGGGAATGTCAATTGGGGTCCATCTTCTTAACTTATTGGCTATTCCAGCTATTGTTTACGTTATCTATTTTAGAAAATATAAGCCTACCCGAAATGGAGTAATTATATCGGGTGTTGCATCAATTGTAATGTTAGCTTTTGCTATGTATGGCATTATTCAAGGATCGGTTAAAGTGGCATCGTGGTTCGAGTTATTCTTTATCAATGATATGGGACTTCCATACAATTCAGGTATGATTATTTATCTTGGAATATTACTAATAACCTTGGTTGCAAGTATCTATTTCTCGATGAAAGAAAATAAAACAGTATTGAATACTGTTCTTTTAACGCTTGCTGCAACATTAACAGGTATGCCATTTATGTCAAGTTCAGTTGCTTTGAGTTTGTTACTGATTGTTGCTTTAGCTGTTGGAATTTATTTCTTGGCAAAATATCGTATTCAAATGGTAAATATTGCTGCTGTAATAATAGCAGTATTTGTAATTGGATATAGTTCGTATGCTATGATTGTGGTTCGTTCGCTTGCAAATACGCCACTTGATGAAAATAATCCTGAAAATCCTTTTGGTTTATTATCTTACTTGAACCGCGAACAATATGGTGATAGACCATTATTTTATGGTCCATATTTTAGTGCACCTCAAGATATTGAAAAACCATATTCCGAAGGTCATAAAAGCTATTCAGCCTTAAATGGTAAATATATTGTTTCAGACGAATCGGTTGAATACAATTACGATAGTCGTTTCATGACATTTTTTCCTCGTATGTTTAGTACCAATGGTTCGCACATCGAAGCATATAAGGAGTGGGGCGATATTAAAGGAACTGATATTTCATTTACCGATGGAAAAGGAAATACAAGGATTATTAATAAACCAACATTTGGCGAAAATCTTAAGTTTTTCATAACCTATCAGGTTGGACAAATGTATTTCCGTTATTTTATGTGGAACTTTGCTGGACGACAAAACGATTCACAAGGGCATGGTGGAATTACTAATGGAAACTGGATTAGTGGTATAAAACCTCTTGATGCAATTTTCTTAGGTAACCAAGATAAAATAACCAATTGGGAAAAGAATACACCTTCGCGTAATAAATATTATTTTTTACCACTTATTTTAGGTGTTATCGGAATGGTATTTATGGCATTATATAAGAAAAACGATTTTTGGGTGGTAATGCTTTTATTCTTCTTTACTGGTTTAGCAATTGTTCTTTATTTGAATCAAACACCTTATCAACCTCGCGAACGCGATTATGCTTATGCTGGTTCATTCTATGCTTTTGCAATTTGGGTAGGAATGGGCGTTTTAGGTATGTTTACTTTGCTTCAAAAACTTAAAAACGAAAAGGTTCGATTAGTTCTTGTTCTTGCATTCAGCACTATTTCTCCAGTTTTAATGGCTATAGAAAACTGGGACGATCACGATCGTTCGGGACGTTATTTGGCACATGATTTTGCTAAAAACTATCTTGAAAGTTGCGATAAAAATGCATTACTCTTTACCAGTGGCGATAATGATACTTTCCCGCTTTGGTATGCTCAGGAAGTTGAAGGAATTAGAACCGATGTTCGTGTGGTTTGTTTGCCATTGTTTAATACTGATTGGTATATCGATCAAGTTAAACGCCGAGCTTATGCATCAGAACCATTACCAATTTCAATGACAAGAAATCAATACGTTCAAGGAACTCGCGATTATTTGGAAATAACAAATAATGTAAAAGATTTTATGCCATTGAATCAAGTTATGGATTTTGTGTTAAGCGAAGAACCTGCAGCAAAAGCTGAGTATGGTGATGGTAAATTCTATAATTATTTGCCCGGCTCAAACATCAGTATGAAAGTTGATAAAAAAGCTGTTTTGGCTAAAGGAGTTGTTTCTGTAAAAGATTCAGCATACATCGAACCTGAAATTAAATTCACTCTTCCTGGTCGTTATGTAATGAAAAATGGAATTGCTATTTTATCTATTTTAAGTAATAATGATTGGTCAAGACCAATGTATTATTCAACCTACGATGCTGATGAAACAATGGGACTAAAAGCATATATGCGTAATGATGGTTTTGTATCTCGTTTTGTTCCAATGCGAAATCCTAATCCAAATACCAATCAATATGTTGATACCAAAGTGTCGTATGATAATTTAATGAATAAATGTCAATGGCGTGGATTAGCAGATCCTAAAGTATATCTTGATGAATTTTCGGTTCGAACAATTAGAATTGTAGGCGTTCGAAGCATTTATAATCAATTAGCAATTGCATTAGTTACCGAAAATAAAAAGGATTCGGCCGAAAAGGTTTTAGATCGTTGTCAACAAATATTGCCTCACTCTAAAGTTCCTTATGACTATTTTGCTTACGAAGCAGGTCAAGTATATTATTTGGCTGGTAAATTTGAAAAAGGAAATACTTTATTGAAAACCTTTGCCGACGATTGTTTAGATGAATTAGAATATTACAATTCTGTGGAACAAGGTTTCCGTCGCTTCAATGCCGATAATGAAGCTCGAAGTGCACGTTTCTTGTCGATGATTATTGATCTTGGATTAAAATACAAGCAACAATCTTTGGTCGATTATGTTAACAAACAGAAGAAACTATTGGGTTTGCAATAAAAAGACAGAGTGCTCGTTTTTAATGGGCATTAAAAAATGAATAAACTAACTTTGAAGAAATAATTAAAAATTGAAACTATGAAAAACAAATGGATTTTACCCCTTAGTATTATTGGAGGAATTATATTAGTTGTTGTTATCTTCTTTTCTTGGGCAAATGGCGTATATAATACAGCTATTACACTTCAAGAAGGTGTAAATAAATCGTGGGGCGATGTACTTACAAACTATCAACGTCGTGCCGATTTAGTACCACAATTAGTAGCAACAGTAAAAGGAGCAGCTGCTAACGAACGTGGAATTTTGACCGAAGTTACTCAAGCTCGTGCTGGAATTGTAAATGCAAAAACACCAAACGATGTTGAGTTAATGGGCAAAAAAATCAATACAGCAATCAATTTAGCATTTGAGGCATATCCACAAATTCGTTCTACCGAAAACTTTCAAGCATTACAAGCTCAGCTCGAAGGAACTGAAAATAGAATTGCTGTAGCACGTCGCGATTATAACGATGCAGTGATGGGATACAATACCCATATTCGTGGATTTTTCCGCAAAATGGCAATTGGTATGATGGGTGATGCAGGTGAATTCCCTCGCAAAGAATCGTTCCAAGCAAGTGCTGGCTCAGAAAAAGCTCCTGAAGTAAAATTCTAAGCATATGGCAACAGCAGCAGATTTCTTCAGTGATGCACAAAAAAAAGACATTGTTGAAGCAATAAAAACGGCCGAACTTAATACTTCGGGCGAAGTACGAGTTCATATTGAAAGTACATGTAAAGGTGATGTGCTTGATAGGGCTGCCGAAGTCTTTGCAAAACTTGAAATGCACAAAACAGCACTTCGAAATGGAGTGTTAATTTATTTAGCAATTGAAACTCGTACGTTTGCAATTATTGGAGATACTGGAATTAATCAAGTTGTTCCAGCTGGCTTTTGGGATAGCACCAAAGATATGATGATAAGTCATTTTAAAACTGGTGATTATGCACAAGGTTTGATTCAAGGGATTTTAAAGGCTGGCGATCAATTAAAAAAACATTTTGAATATCAAGATGATGATATAAATGAATTGCCCGATGATATTTCGTTCGGTAAATAATGTAGAGACGTAATTTATTGCGTCTCTTGTCTTTTATTATATCTCAAATATTTAATCAAAATCTATCAATTTATAACGTTACTAATTATCAATTAATGAAAAAACTTTCGCTACTATTTATCTTCAATATAGTATGTTTGGGACTATTTTCTCAAGCAACAGGTATTCCTGAATGTCCTAATCCAATGCGATTAGTAGTCGATCAGGTAGGACTTTTAAGTGAAGATTATAAAAATGCCTTGGAGCAAAAGCTTGATAGGTTTAGCGATTCAACGTCAAATCAAATTTTGGTTCTTGTGGTTTCCGATTTAAATGGAATGGAACCTGCCGATTATGCTTTGGAAGTAGGACGTAAATGGGGCGTTGGAAATAAAAAGTTCAACAATGGAATTGTATTTCTAATAAAACCTACTGGTGGTCAAGGCGAACGAAAAACCTATATTGCTGTTGGTTATGGCTTAGAAGGAATCATTCCCGATGCAACAGCAAAAATGATAGTTGACCACGAAGTAATACCAGCATTTAAACAAAGACAATTTGATGCAGGAGTAGATAAAGCGATTACCGTAATGATGTCTTTAGCAAAGAAGGAATACAATTTTAAAACATACGAGAAAAAAGCTCAAGAAGGAAGTTATTTAGCATTGTTTATCGTTTTAGGAATAATTGCTCTATTCATTTTTGCCGGTTCACGAAAAACAAAAAATGCAACAACAATTGGTTCAACTGGTTCAAATCTACCATTTTTTGCTGCTATGATGATGATGGGCGGCATGGGCGGACGTAGTCGAGGTGGAAATTGGGATAATTTCTCATCAGGTTCCGATAGTTTTGGTGGATTTGGTGGTGGAAGCTTTGGTGGCGGAGGAGCTGGCGGTAGCTGGTAGAATAAGAATTACCCGTAGCGGCAACCCTCGTGGTTGCCCTGAATATAAATACAAAAAGAGATGTAATATAACAAAAAATATTACATCTCTTTTTGCTTTTATTCAAACACAAATCATAAAAACCCAAAGTAATCGAACATTCACATAGAAGAATTTCGTACATTAGCGTTTTCAATTTTGCAAAAAAAAACAGTGTGTAATATGAAAAATCGTTATAAAGTTTGTTTGTTTATATTCCTTTCCTTTGTTCTTTCGCAATTGGTATATTCTCAAAAAAACTATTATATAGGGATAGGTGATTCTATATATAACCATATTCCAGCTCACCGAGGAACGGTTCAATGGCAATATTCCGAAGACAATGGTTCATCGTGGTATGATTTTCCTGGCTTACGTTCAAAACAAGATGATTTTGGTGCTTCAATTACATGTGATCTTAAAATAAGAGCTAAAGTAACTGAAGGAACGTGTTCTATTTATTCTGATACAACAATAGTTTATACTAACCTTAGCGATTTTGACGGGAATAAATATCCAATTAAGAAAATTGGAACTCAAGTTTGGATGACTGAAAACTTACGAACTTCACATTATTCCGATGGATCTGTTATTCCTTACATAACAATCAAAGAGGAGTGGAGTGCTTTAAAATCGGACGCTTATTGTTATGCTAATGATGTTAAGGATTCATCAGTTTTCTATGGATATCTTTATAATGGTTATGCCGTAAAGAAAAATACCATTTGTCCAAAAGGTTGGGGCGTTCCAACAGATACCGATTGGGAACAATTATCAGCCTATTTAATTAAAAATGGTTATGGATTTGGAGGTTCAGGTGATGATATTGCAAAGTCCCTTTCTGCAGTCAATTTAGCTGCTTATACTGCTGTAACTTGGTCAAATTCAGATATTGAAGGAGCTCCAGGAAATAATGTAAAACTAAATAATTCTTCTGGTTTTAATGGATTGCCAGTAGGCTATAGAGATGAAAATGGAAATTATGGTGGATTTGGTACTTATGCGAATTGGTGGGCAAACTACCTTGAAGTTGCTGGAAATTTGAAAAGTGTTGCAATATATTACGATAATCCAATATTACCAGGCTTTTTAACAGGAACAGCTACTCCTATATTTGGATCGTCGATTCGTTGTATAAAACAATAATTCTATAAGTATTAAATAATAAAATATTCACTAATCATAAATTTAGTACATTAGTACTTTCAGTTTTCCAAACTAAATAATTCTATTAAATGAGAAAAAAAAATAAAGTAAGTTTTCTAATAATGCTGTCAGTATTTCTATTCCAATTTGGATTTTCTGAGAATATCCGTTACATAGGTGTTAATGATTCGTTATATAATACTTTACCAGCACATCGAGGAACTGTTCAATGGCAATATTCAAGTGAACAAGATACAATTTGGAAAAATTTTACTAATTCAAATTATAACAAAGACATTTTTGGAATATCTATTAAAGCTAATATTAAAATTAGAGCAAAGATAACTGAAGGTAATTGCGATATTTATTCTGATATCACCTCCGTTTATACAACGGTTAGCGATTATGATAAAAATGTATATCCCGTTAAAAAAATTGGAAAATATGTTTGGATAACTGAAAATTTGAGAACAACGCATTATAATACTGGAGATACAATTTCATTTGTAGGTGATTCAACTGATTGGACTACATACAACGCAGAAGCATTTTGTAATGTCAGAAATGTAACGTTACCTGATTCAATTAAAATATATGGAAGACTTTACAATTGGTATGCTGTCGATCATGGAAAAATCTGTCCATCGAGTTGGCATGTGCCTACATCTAAAGAATGGGAAGATTTATATTATTATTTATTGTCCAATGGATATAATTACGATGGATCTACTTCTGATAATAAAGTTGCAAAATCATTAGCATCGTCCTCAACACTATGGTCAATATCTCAAGTCTCGGGAACACCAGGGAATTCTGATTATCCTCAAAAACAGAATATAACTCAATTTTCAGCATTACCTGTTGGTTATCGTTATAATGGCACATATGTAAATTTCAAAGAATCCGCTATTTGGTGGACTTCTACCCAATTTGATACAACTCAAGCTTGGTCTAGGTCATTGAATTTTACTTTATTATATATATCAGGTATGGCTGATGATAAAAGTCAAGGTTTATCAATTCGATGTATAAAAGACTAAGGTTTGTTTAAAGAAGTGTTATAATTTAATAAAAGATATATGAAAATATTTACAAAACATAATAGATTTATAATCGCAATACTTTTGATGTTTCTAGTATCAACGGTTACTAAAGCACAAGTTGATACCGCAGTTTATACAATTAAACAAGTAGATATTAGAACAGATACTATTTATACTAGTTGCGAGGGTTCAACTGTTCAAATAAAGAATACAATTACAACAAATGCTGATCATGTTACTTGGTCAACACTTTTAGGTGGAACCTTTGATAATACAAATGCATTAAATCCAATTTATACTCCGAGCCCTGCTGAGTTTCAAAGTGGCTATTCAACTTTGAAGGTTGAAGTTATTGGATTGGATAAATGTTCCCAAAAAATAATTTCTGTTACGATAAATTATTCAAAACCTGCTACAATTATAATTAGTTCAACTAAGACTTCAGTTTGTCTTGGAGATTCTGTTCTGTTAAGTTTAGGTGGAGTATATAAATCTTATTTATGGGATAATGGTTCTACATATTCAACAACAGTAGTCTATCCAAAAATGAATGTTTCAAATTCAGTAACTGTTACGGATGTTAAAGGTTGTAAAATAAGTGGTTCAATCTCAGTACCCGTATTGACTCCCTTAACTAAAATTACAACAAATACTCAAAGTCAAAATGTATGTTTAGGAAATTCTATAATATTACAAGCAACTTTTGCTAATAATTTTGTGTGGAATTCAGGAGATAAACAACCTAATATAACAGTAAGCCCTACAAAAGCGACGACTTATACTGTTACAGGTTATAATGTTCAAGGTTGTTTTTCAACAGCAAGTGTTACTATTGGTGTAAGTCCACAACCAACTGTTGCAATTGATGTGATTTCAGGCAAAGATTCGATTTGTACAGGTGCAAGTGTAAATCTAGGATCAAGAGGGATTTCTCACCTTACATATTTATGGAGCAATAGTTTTAATGATTCTGATATCACTGTATCTCCGTCAGTAACTACAATATATTCGGTTACGGCTACAAATCTAAATGGATGTAAAAGTATTGCCTCAAGGAAAATATCTGTTATTAATTCAATATCTGTTTCTGCTAACCCATCGACTATTAAAGTTGGGCAATCGTCAGATTTAATAGTATTAAATGGAAATACATGTGTTTGGGATAATGCTATAAGTTCAACACAGTCTAAAATAACAGTTTATCCACAAAAAACTACAAACTATAACGTTTCAACTACTAATTATTTAGGTTGTGCGGTAACTGGTTCGGTAACTGTAAATGTAAATGGAATTGCGGTGACAGGTGTTACAGTTTCACCCCAAAATCTTTCTCTTTTTGTAGGAGGAAGTTCTACTTTAACTTCAACAGTTTCACCAACAAATGCAACAGTCCCTTCGGTATTTTGGTCTAGTAGTGATTCTAGTGTAATTAAAGTTGATCAAAATGGTAATGTTAATGCTATAAAAGCCGGTAATTGTTTAATTACAGCTACATCAATTGATAATTCTAAATTGTTTGGAATTTGTTCTATTTCAGTTACTGCAACAAATAAAATTGCTTTATTAAAACAAATAAAAGAGGTCGATTCTATACTTTTAAAAGCACCCTTAGGTTTAACTCCAGGAAAATATCCCCCAATTGCTTTTGAAAATTTAAAGAATGATAATCAAAATGCACAAAGTGTATATTCCGATACAAAAGCTTCGCAAGCTCATATTGATAGTACTGTTCAAAAACTATCAAACGCTATCGTCCTATTTAAAGCATCAATAATATATGTGCCTTCTGTACCAGTTAAGTATGTTAATATATTAGAAGGAAATCAAACAGTACAAGTAAATAAAACGTTTTCTTTGCATGCTCAAATATATCCGTCTAATGCTAGTAATCAACAGCTAAAATGGTATTTCAAAAATGCTAAAGACACTTTAGATAAAGGATATTTAGGGAATGGATCAATAGTAACTCTTACACCACCTCAAATTGGAAATTATATAATATATGCTTATTCGAATGAATATTACATATCAGGAAAAGATACTATTTTCCACCACGATTCGGTAAGTGTTACAGTTGCATTACCTATTTCAGTAAATAAAATTACGGTTAATGCAAATGAATTAAAAATAGCCGTAGGTGCTAGCGATAATTCTATAATAGCAACTGTTTGGCCACTAACTGCTAATAATAAAAATCTATTATGGAATTCTAAAGATGGTTCAATTGCTAATGTTGATCCATCTACAGGAACTATTATTGGAATTGCTGAAGGTACAACAATAATTACTGTGGCTTCTATTGAAAATCCAGCCCTAATGCAAAATATTACAGTTTATGTTACTATTGTTTCTGTCGATAAATCGAAACTTGAAAATACCTTGTCGGAAGCCGATTTTGTAATTTCTAATATAAATGAAAGTAGCGATTTAGGAACAGAAGTTGGGCAATATGATAAAACAGCTTGGTATGCATTAAACAAAATGTATGGTATTGCTAAAGATGAATTATATTCTCAATCTTCTACACAAATAACGGTTAATTCTACCGTTGTTAATTTATTGAAGGCAATTGCAAGTTTTAAAAATTCAAAAGTTGGAGCATCATTAGTAAATTCTTTAGCAATAAAACCTGGAGATCTTACTTTAAATATTTCATCGGCACCTTATCAATTAAATGCAATTGTTCTTCCCTTAGAAGCTAGCAATAAATCACTAGTTTGGGAATCATCAGACGAAACAGTTGTAACAGTAGATAAAAATGGT
>Ga0302296_1000670_pt1 | contig 27322 bp, 24 predicted proteins | sample III_Fen_N3_1_FD_194546 | JGI IMG/M metagenome (GOLD analysis project Ga0302296, IMG submission 194546) | Peat permafrost microbial communities from Stordalen Mire near Abisko, Sweden - III_Fen_N3_1 | ecosystem: Environmental > Terrestrial > Soil > Wetlands > Permafrost | place: Sweden: Abisko...
GCAAGCATTTGCCTAGGCGATAGTTATACATTTAATGGAAAAAAATATACAAATGCTGGGACATACTCGGTTAAACTTACCAATGCTGTAGGTTGCGATAGTACGGCTACTCTAGTATTAAGTATTAAAAATCCTTCGACATCAACAACTAATGCGAGCATTTGCCTTGGCGATAGTTATTCGTTTAATGGAAAAACATACACAAGTGCTGGAACATACTCTGCTAAACTTGTGAATGCAATGGGTTGCGATAGTACGGCTACTTTAATTTTAAGTATTAAAAATCCTTCGACATCTACAACTAATGCGAGCATTTGCCTTGGCGATAGTTATTCGTTTAATGGGAAAACATACTCAAGCGCCGGAACTTATTCGGCTAAACTTGTGAATGCAATGGGTTGCGATAGTACGGCAACTCTAGTATTAAGTATTAAAAATCCTTCGACATCTACAACTAATGCAAGCATTTGCCTAGGCGATAGTTATACATTTAATGGAAAAACATATACCACGGCTGGAACATATTCAGCTAAACTTACCAATGCTGTGGGTTGCGATAGTACGGCAACATTAATTTTAAGTATTAAAAATCCTTCGACATCAACAACTAATGTGAGCATTTGCCTTGGCAATAGTTATTCGTTTAATGGAAAAACATACACAACGGCTGGAACATATTCAGCTAAACTTGTTAATGCCGTGGGTTGTGATAGTACGGCTACTTTAGTATTAAACATAAAAAATCCAACAACTTCAATAACCAATGCGAGCATTTGCCTTGGCAATAGCTATTCGTTTAATGGGAAAACATACACAACAGCTGGAACATACTCTGCTAAACTTGTGAATGTAATGGGTTGCGATAGTACGGCTACTTTAATTTTAAGTATTAAAAATCCTTCGACATCAACGACTAATGCGAGCATTTGCCTTGGCGATAGTTATTCGTTTAATGGAAAAACATACACAAGTGCTGGAACATACTCTGCTAAACTTGTGAATGCTGTGGGTTGCGATAGTACGGCAACTCTAGTATTAAGTATTAAAAATCCTTCGACATCAACGACTAATGCGAGCATTTGCCTTGGCGATAGTTATTCGTTTAATGGAAAAACATACACAACGGCTGGAACATATTCGGCTAAACTTAACAATGCGGTGGGTTGCGATAGTACGGCTACTTTAGTATTAAACATAAAAAATCCGACTACATCCACAACTAATGCAAGCATTTGCCTTGGCGATAGCTATTCGTTTAATGGAAAAACATACTCAACCGCTGGAACATATTCTGAGAAACTTGTTAATGCTGGTGGTTGCGATAGTACAGCAACACTTATATTGAGTGTTAAACAACCAAGTAGTTCGATTACATCTACGGTAATTTGTCAAGGTGGTAGTTTCTATTTTAATGGAACGAGTTATACAATAGCTGGTACCTATTCGGCCAAATTAACTAATGCAAGTGGTTGCGATAGTATTGCTACCTTATTGCTTGATGTTAAAGCAAAAACAAAATCAACTCAAAAAACATTCATTTGTCATGGCGATAATTATACATTCAACGGCAAAACATATACTATTCCCGGCACTTACTATATTCTTTTACCAAATACTGCTGGTTGCGATAGTATTATTACTTTAATAGTTTGCGACAAGTCACCGTCTGCATCTGTTACAAATGCATCTATTTGTAAGGGCGAAAGCTTTTTCTTTAATGGTAAAAGCTATAATACGGCAGGAATTTATTCTGCTTTGTTGAAAAATGCAGTAGGTTGCGATAGTATTGCAAATTTGAATGTTACGGTAAATCAACCTTCAAGCTCAACAACAACAGCTACAATATGTAAAGGCGATAATTTCAACTTTAATGGCAATAATTATTCAATTGCTGGCACGTATTCTGCAAAACTGATTAATGCCGTTGGTTGCGATAGCATAGCTACCTTAGTATTAAAGGTAAATAATCCAACATATTCTACAACCAGTATTGCTATTTGCGAAGGCAACAGCTATTCGTTTAATGGGAATACATATAATACAGCAGGCACTTATTCTGCAAAACTGATAAATACAAATGGTTGTGATAGTACTGCAACGTTAGTTTTAACTGTTAATCCTATTAGCTCTACAATAACTGCAAACATTTGCCAAGGCAATAATTACTTTTTCAATGGAAATAGTTACACAAATGCTGGAACCTACACAATACAAAAGACGAATGCTTTAGGTTGCGATAGTACAATAACCCTCATTTTGAATGTAAAAAAGACAGCTTTTGTAAAACTAATTGGCGACAGTTTATTTTGCGAAAAGGCTCTACGTACTCCTTATTTTATTCAAACAAATGATACGTCAAACTCTATATCATGGACTGTTACGGGAAATAATGTACTGTACTCTCCCGATAGTAAAAATCCAAAAACATATCGTCAAGTCGAATGGTTGTCAACAGGTATTGATACAATTACGGTATCAGTTAACAATGGTGTATGCACAGCATACGATCGTTTGATTGTAAAGATAGCTCCTCATTCAAAACCTGCCTTTATTTGGGATGTACTTGGGAATACTTCAAAAGTTACTTTTTTAAACAAAACAGAACCTGTTATAATTACTGAAGGAAATACAAATGAGCTAGTGCCTTTCAATTATTTTACTTGGAATTTTTATAATATTCAAAATTCAACAGATATTCAAAGTAATACTTCATATATCAACGACTCAGTTATTACTAAAAAATTCACCTATGGATACTATCCCATTGTATTAAAATCATTCAATAACTATTGTATCGATTCTATTATTAAAACTATTTTTATAGATGTTGAAGAAGGCTTGTTTGTTCCTAATTCATTTGTACCAGGTGCTCTATCTGCTGAACTTTCACATTTTAAACCGAAAGGATTTAACTTGAAAACATATTCAATTTCTATTTTCGATATTTGGGGAAATTTATTATGGTTTTCCGACAAACTGTATAATGGATCACCTGCTGAAGGTTGGAATGGAATATATAATGGAGAACAACTAAAACTCGATTCGTACATCTGGAAAATAGATGCTACTTTTTTAGATGGGAGTACATGGGAAGGACAAGTTTCAAGTTTCGGAAAACGAAAAAGTACGTTCGGAAATGTATTGTTAATGAGATAATTGACTTCATTACATGCTAAGTAACTGAATTAATAGCAATGGATAGAATAAATAATTAACTCCCCTTTTTAAAATAAACCCAATATGAGACCGTTGCAAAAGAATACACAGACCGATATAGATAATATGTGATTGTTTTTATTGCCATTTTTGCCTTGCAATGGTCTCATAGTTCATTGCCGTTAATAAATAAAGATAGGGGTTCTGTTTGCTTGCAAAGCAGATATGATAGGGTCGTTTATACCTATTTGCTGTGTTGTGTCTTTAGTTCTTCCAATTCTTTTTTTAGCAATGCATTTTCCGACGACAGTTCAATGATTTTGTCTAATAAACTATTGTTGACCGTCGATTGTTCATTTGTCGCAGGTTTTGAATCGGTTAACGGGATGTCTTTTTTATATAATAAAGCTGGGTCTTCAAGAACATCCAAAGCTTGTTCATCTTTAAACATAGTTCCTTCGCCAGTTAATAGCCAATTAGCATCGATTGACTTATATTTATTGAGTATTTTCTCAATCAAATCGAAACTAGGTTTGTTTTTCCCTTTATATATATTAAATAATACAGCATCAGAAATACCTGTTTCCTGAGCAAATTTGTATCTTGTCAAATTGTGAAAATCAACAATTTGAATAATTCTATTATTAATATTCAATATTTCTTTATTAGTGTCTTGCATTATTAAATATTTATTTATTATATTTGTATATAATTGAATGTATGGCTTAATGCATACACCAAATATACAACACAATATGAGAAAACCAATTATTACTCTCGATTTACAAAGGGGGGATTATAAATTAATCGCCCAAATGACTGGTTATAGCGTTCATACTGTTTCATCTCAATTGAGAGGAGAGAGAACATTGACCGATAAAGTAAAAAATGCAGTTATTAAAATTATTAAGAGTAGGGAATTACTCTTAAATGATGCTGTGGTGAAAAAAAATAGATTTGTTACTGCTGATAACAAGCTACAAGACAACAACAGCATGAATTGTATGTCTCAACAAAATGTAAGAACATCATAATATTATAGGTAAATATTTCTACTAACAATAATTCAAATTAAGTAATGAGACCAATTAAATGTCATATTCTTTCTCTGTTGTTTCGACTTCGCTCGACCAGACGAGCGGAGTCGAAACGTGAGCTAGCTTAATGTGACATTAAATTATCTATTTAATACTTTTTGTGGATATATTTTTATGGGAAAGTAGTATTTTGCATTACTTAAAAAAATGAAAACATGAAAACAGATACAATCGATTTTAATTTTGTAAACTATTCGGTTCCAGCACTTATTGTTTTTTCCGAACGTATTTATAGGAATATAAAAAGAAATCCTCGATTTTCGAACATTTATTCCTTACTAGAGGATATAGATATGGTTAAAAGCCTATTACTAACAAATTACAACTCAGTAAATAGTGAATGCCAAAAACAACAGGCATTGATAAATCAGTTACGGGAAGAAATAATTGAGTTATTGAAAGATATAGCGAAAGCTGTGATTGATCGTGCCGAAGGCGATATTACATTGATTTCCTATAGTGGCTTTTATTTGGAAAAACAAATAAAATTTTCACAGAAAGATGATGTGTACAGTGATATTGTTTCAACAAAATAATAGGTAAATGTATTTGAACAAATGAAATACTATCGTCCAAAATAAGGTTTTTGAAAATGTGATGTAAAGAACAAAATGAAAAATACGATTTTATGTAAAGAGGACAATATTTTTAATATATTTGATTTAGTCTTACATGAATAGTTCATCAATAATAAATCACATTATGGAAAAAAAAGTTATACTATCAAACCAATCTGTATTGCTTAAACTTTACGGGCCAAAATTCGATTCGGTGGTAATTCCGGCAATTAATAAACTTATTGTAGCCGATAAAGAAATACGTAGTTTGGAAACCGTTTTGGTTTATGTTGACCAAATAAATGAATCGGACTATAACGTACCAAAAGTTACAGATCCAACTGATGAAAAACAAAACAAAGCAGCGGTTGATGCTATTTGCAAGAAAATCGATCCGCATTATGTATTGTTGCTTGGTGGTCCCGATGTTATTCCTCATCAGGTTTTAATAGATCCGATGACCGACTTGATTCAAATTATTAAACAAAACTACAAACACTATCCCGAAGATCCAAGCTTCATCAATTCCGATTTACCTTATGCCAGTTCATTATCGTATAGCAACAAAATAAGCGATTATATTCCTGCTTTAGATAGAGCTGTGGGGCGTATAGGTTTTATGGATGGCGATGCTGACCTTTTGGCTACAGCATTGAATACCGCCACAAAATCGAAACCAAAGAAAAAAGAAGTGTATGAAAACTACTTTACGTTTGCATCTAAGTTTATATCAATTGGCATTACCAAAATTGTACTTGCTGAAAAGATTATAGGAAACGTATTGGATAAAATATTCCCAACGGTAAGCTATGAATTGTCGCCTCCCAAAAATTGGGAAGATTGGAATAAACAACAAGTAGGAGCTATGACACATTTGTTTTTATGTCATGGTTATCCTTATTATCCCTACTATTTGGGACAAGGAGATAATAATACATTCAAAATTGCTTTTTCGAAAGAAAGTATTGATGACAGGTTAAATATGGGTACAGTTGCTGTAAGTAGTGCGTGTTATGCTGCACAACTTTATGCCGAAGCAGATTATTTTACCAGTTGGAACTTCTTAACCGATATTACGTCTGAAATTCCAGATAAAAGAAATCCGTATGCTCAAAGAGCAGGACTGTGCGATAGCTATTTTAAAAACGGAGCTGTGGCATTTGTGGGAAGTACTTTTTGGGGTGGAGATGTTAGAATAGGAACATCATTTCTTCAAAATATGCTTACAGGTTTATCGACAGGTCAGGCTCTTTTAAAAGCACGACATGATTTTATTCTTACTGCAGGAGCTGATTTTGATGAAGAAATGCAGGCAACGCTTGCCAGCTACATCTTACTGGGCGATCCTTCAATACAACCCGTTGAAACGAATGAAAAAACAGGTAGTATAGAACAAAGCCACAATAAATTGAAAAGAACTGCTGAAAATATCGCTCGATCAGTTACAATTCCTGAACCAAAAATTCTAACAAAAGTACAACGACAATTGCTCGAAAAACGAATTGGGCGATTTATGGGTGCTATTTAAATTTGATAAATCTGAGGTGTTAGCTATGTTATCCTTTTTTATTAAACATGGCTAACATCCAGGTTTTATATATTTCAGCATACAAATAAAGAGCTGGAACAATGTCTGTTATCTGAAAAATGGGGTTGTAGAACTCTACCGCCAAATTTAGATACCGTCCATCTATTGGGATGATAAGGTTTCTGTTACAAAGTGTTTGAAGTATTGACTGTAATTCATCTTCTTTCAATCCTGTTTGCTCTGCTATGTTTTTTAAATCGCTTCCTGCATCACAGGCAAGATAAACGTCTTTTTCTTTTCCTGATAAAACAGGAGTCAGTTCCTTTGCAATTGGTCGGGTATCGTAAAAATGTAATGAATTGTCAAAGGCAATAAAAAAGAATATTGACTTGCCAACCACATCGTGCCACTCGTTTATCGTTTTCTTTAGTGAATCAATATATACAAACGGACCATTATTGTAATCGAAATAATATGCCAGTTTCTTCAATTGCTCTTCGGGAAGCTTGTATACATGTTTATAAATCTTGTCGGGACGAACGTTCTTTAATTTTAGTTTATCCCGTTCTTCATATAAAGGTGAAAACCTATGCATACTTATCATTTCTACTGATTTTGGAGGCAATAGATGATTAATAAATGGTATTAAACGAACAATTGCATTATAATCTTCTGTGTTTTCACCAGGACAACCGTACAGCTGAAACCATAGGATATTCATGCCATAACCAAATCCCCATTTCAGCAAACGAATGTTTTGATATGCTTGGGTTCCTTTTCGTAATAGACCTAAGATATTTGTATTTAAACTTTCTATTCCCGAAAGCATATATGTTACATTAGCCTCATACAATGATTTCAGTTGATGTTTTGTAACAGTAGCCCGTATTTCGTAACCAAATCGAAAGTTCGAATTTAGCTTTTTTAAATCGCGTAAAAATGTATCGAAATATTGATATGGAAAAACAAGATCCATGGCAAAAAAACGATCAACGTTATATTTTTTTGAGAATACTAAGAGTTCATCAATTACTTTTTCAGAACTTTTAATTCTGTATGTTTGATTTTCGGCACATAATCCGCAAAAAATGCAGGTATGTTTTGCTCCATGCCAGCATCCACGGCTCGATTCGAATGGTAATATAAATTCTTCTTTGATTCTTTCGTATCCATGAGCTTTCATTTGTATTACCCAATCGTTAAAATCGGGTGTCGGCACGGTATCAATATCTACAATTAATTCTGTTTTATTTCCATTCGTTACAGATTGTTTGCCATTTCTCCATAGCAATCCTTTAATATCTTGCAGCGGTTTACCTTTTCCCGATAAACAATCGGCAATTTCCACTATCAATTTTTCCCCTTCTCCTCGACAAACGAAATCAACCCATGGAAAACTTTCATGAAGAGCCAGTCCCATGTCGTTATCGCAATTGGAGCCACCGAAAATAATTTTTGTTTCGGGCGATAATTCTTTAATTCGTTTTGATAATGCCAAACATGGAATAGTATGAAAATTGAGATTAAAACCTATCAGGTCATATTTTCCATCAATAATCTTTTTTGCAGTGTCTTCAATGAAATCTGCAGCATACAATTTTGCATTTGTAATAGAATGGTAATTATATCCATTCTCATTGCTTGTCGTTGTCGTATTAAAATAATCAGCAAACAATAAATCGGCACCAAATGGAATCTTTTCATCGATTATTCCATCATATACTGGCTGCCCGATTCTTTGAGAAAACTCAATATTGGCATAATAAATATCACATACATATCCTGCGTTACAAAGGCTCTGTTTCAAAATACTGGTAGCAAGGTTCGGCTGCCATATATCATGAAAAGGCATCATAACGAATGAAACCTTAATGGGTAAAATCATTGAACTGGTTTTCTTATGTAATAGGAGTGGCGGCTTGAGTATTTTTAAATGCCTGATCGCTAATGGTTTTTTTGAATACCTCAATATTTAAAGAAAACAACATAGCTAAATCTGTTTTCGAGATAACAACCTCGAATCCAGAATCCAGAAGGTCGTTAAAAACATCGAATGCCAATTTGTTTATTGTTTCTTGTTTGTTCTCTTTAATTTCTGATCTGTCAAGTTTTGCCAAACGGTTGAGAACCTCGTTACTTAATCGTTTTGTTTCCATTATTCTAAAATTTAATGTGGTTATACTTTTAATTCTTTAATGATTAACTTATTTGTATTTTCTTAAATATCAATCCAAATGTAACTCTAAATAAAATAATATACAATTTAAATAAAGATATTAATAAGGTAAAAACAAATGTTAATAATTTAGGTCAATGTGGTATAATCACTCAAATTAATTTTGTTACTTTGAAATGCCTAAAATATGTAAAATAAGTTTGAACGATAATTGTATAAGCACACTGTTGATCTTTTATGTATATGTTATTGCATCCATTTCATCAGTTAAGAATAGTAATGGATTTATATATAATGATGATAATTTAAAAAATAAGAGTACAGTTAATCATTTTATATATAATAACGGCATTTCACACTATTGCTTTTTCTAAAAATATACCAGTTGCCAAAGGGGCAGTTTTAAATTTAAGAAATTGGGATTTTAAAAAGGATGGTGATATTAAACTTGATGGGGAATGGGCTTTTTATTGTGGGAAATTATTATATCCTATTGATTTTAAAAAAAATGTAGACCCTGATTTTTATATAAAAGTTCCAGACAAATGGGAACAATACTTAATTAAAGAAAAACCATTGCCAATAAATGGCTATGCTACATATCGGCTAAAAATTCTTATCCAAAAAACGACAGATGAACTTAAACTTACGATACCGTATCCGCTACAACCAACAGTTTGTTTTATAAATGGAGAAAAAATAGGATATAATGGGGTTGTAGGTAAAAGTGCGAAGACAACTGTTCACGAATATAAATTTTATTATAATAATTTTCATATTACAGGTGATACTATTGATGTTATTATACAAATAGCAAATTTTGAATATGAGAAGGGAGGTCTCTGTTACAATATAAGTTTGGGTGATTCTAGAATAATAGAACGTAAAACCAAGATTCAAAATATGATGGATATTTTTTTCTTAGGTTGCGTTTTTCTTATGACCATATATCATATTATCCTATTCTTTCTTCGGCGTAAAGATAAATCAACCTTATTTCTTGCTCTTTCCTGTTTAGGAGCCGGTCTCCAATTTACCTTTATTAATAATGATTTTAATAGTTTATTGGCAACTGGATTTGATTTAAAAACTATAATTTATCTTTCGATAATTCCATCCTGTATGATGTATATCGGATATTTTATGTTTATCTATCATTTATTTCCGAAAGAATTTACCAAAATTGGTATTTGGACTGTTTTGATAGTTTGTCTCTTTAATTATTTGTTTTATCCTCTAAGCTATTCTTCGGCAATGATTTTTGAACAATATTTCCGTTACCTCCGCATTCTTGCACTTTTATATAGTTTTATCGTTGTTGTTGTTGCTGTTGTAAAAAAACGGGAAGATTCCATATTGTTTTTTATAGGTCTTTCGATAGTAATCACAGGAGCGGTAATCGATATTCTAATACAATTGAATATTATAAATGCACCCTCTCCTTTGCAAATAAGTATTCTCGGACTCTTTTTAATGCAGGCGTTTATTGTGGCACGTAGATTTTCGAAGGCATTTAATAGAAATGAGAAATTAATGGAGGAACTCACATATATAAACGAGAATCTTGAAAGTATTGTAGTTAAACGTACCGAAACTATAGAAGACCAAAATAAAACCTTGGTACAAATAAATAAAACGAAAGATAGATTATTCGCAATTATCGGTCATGATTTGCGAAGTCCATTGGGCTCACTTGAAGGAATAACGAATATAATAGATTCTCTTGTAAAACAACAGAAATTTGATAAGTTAGAACAAGTTTCTGAACAAATAGAGATATCGGTAAAAAGAATGACAGTATTGCTTGATAATTTACTCAAATGGTCATTTATACAAACCAAACAGATACTTTATAATCCACAAAAAATTGATATGTATGAAATGGTAGAATCAACGCTCGATTTTCTACGACCAATAGCTGAATTAAAGCAAATAAGTATTATATCTCATATTCCAGTGAGATTAATTATTACTGCAGATGAAAATCTTATAAAAACAATTCTGAGAAATTTAATCAGTAATGCTGTGAAATTTACCGGTAAAAATGGAATAATAGAAATAACATCTGAATACGTCGATAATTATATAATGGTAAAAGTAAAAGATACAGGAGTAGGCATTGAGCAAGAAAAAATTAGTGCCATTTTCGAAATTAACGAAAACAAGATTTCAATTGGAACAAATAAGGAAAAAGGAACAGGGCTTGGTTTGGTGCTTTGTAAAGAATTTGTAGAAATGCACAACGGGGAAATTTCTTTTACAACGGAACAAGGTGTGGGAACAACTTTTTGTATAAAATTACCAATAGAATAATGAATAAAATATTTAGTTTATGTCAAAAATAAAGATATTAATTATAGAGGATGACATACTATATGCCTCAAAACTTGAAATCGCTTAACAAGAGTTAGATTATGAGGTTATTTGTATTGTTGATAACATATCAGAGGGTATTAATTGTTTTTATGCTACAAATCCCGATATTGTCATTATTGATATATCGCTAGAAGGTAAATATGATGGGATTAAACTTGCAGAACAGATTAAATCGGATCAAAAAAATGCTAAACCTTTTATTTATTTAACAGCATCTGAAGATAAAGAAACATTTCTAAAAGCACAAGCAACATTTCCAAGTGCGTTTCTGCTAAAACCGTTTGAGAAAAAGAGTTTGGAATATGCGATAGAACTGGCTTTTTATCATTTCTCAAACGAAGCCTCAATGACTATTCCAGACATAGAATCCAGCTATTTTATAAAAGACAATATTTTTATTAAAAAAAATAAAAAAATAATAAAGGTTCCTATCTCAGATATTCTGTATATTGAAGTGGAAGCAAAATATTCAATGCTTTACACTGTTTCTGAAAAACATCTGTTACGTATTTCATTAAAAGAAATTATGAGTTTACTCAAAACAGACTATTTAGTTCGAGTTCATCGAAATTATTTGGTAAACAATAATAAAATTACTGAATTTAACCTTGAAGATGGAATAGTAAACGTTTGTGGCAATAATATACCTATAGGTAAAAGTTATAAAAAATGGATTACAGATACATTAACTTATTTTAAGTGATAATTAATTTTAAACAGCTTTAATAATCAATCTGAATGTTTATGAATAGTAATACTGTTCTTAATTACTGTAATTTATATGTAATTGGAATAGTAAATTTCTGTTTTACTTTTTCACCTTCAAATATTGCTGGTTCCCATTTTGGTGATTTTGAAATAGCAGCAATTGCCGATTCACTAAATAATTCATGAGGAGAACTTAAAACTTTAATATCTACAACATTCCCCATAGAATTAACACTAAACTCAATATAAACTCTCCCTTCAAGATGTTCTTGAGCACATTTTTGAGGATAGACTAATTGAAATGTTACAAAATTTCGAAACATCATTAAATCACCATGCTGAAAGCGTGCATTTTTATTATAGATAGAATAACTAGTGTCTTTTCCCTGTTGTGTATAACATTTACTATCGATTAACGAATCATGTGTATAATGTTCAATTCGTTTTATTTTACCATTATTATAATATCCTTTTAATTCATCTTGTAATTTATCATTAACATAAAACATCTCATATTTTAAATTTCCTGACGTATAATATTCATATCCTTTTCCATATTTATTTCTGTTTTCGAATCCACTAAAATGAGTTATTTTATATAATGTATCATTCATATAATATGTTCTTTGGGTAATACCAGAAACAGTTGAATCTCTATATTGATAATATGTTGCATTCGTTTTATTAGTCTTTACAAAATCTTTATCTAAATACATTTGAGCAAATGAAATTAGTGATTGTAAAGTTATTAAGAGCAATACTAGTATTTTTTTCATTGAACGTTATTTAAATTGTAAAAGCAAATGTATGATTTTATTTAATCGCAAAGTCCGACAGATTATCCTGATGACCTTTATTATTATATTTATGTAAACATTTTTCACTTTCCTAACGCAATGGAAGTCGTTTGATAATATCTTTGTTAAAATAATAATAATAAAAATGAGCGAATATATATTTCCTTCTCGGAAGGCAGAACTTGCAAATGCAATAACACATATTTTAGGAATACTTTTTAGTATAGCCGTTTTTATTGTAGTATTCTGTAGAAATAATTACTCAGAAATGCAAAAATTCCCCTTGTATATATTTGCTGCAAGCATGTTTTTATTGTACTTATCGTCAACCGTTTATCATCTCATTACCAATATCAAAACAAAAACCTTGTTTCGCTTATTCGACCACATCAATATCTATTTCCTCATTGCAGGATCCTATACGCCCTTTCTTTTACTTTGTGTAAAAGGAACTTTAGGTTGGTTTTATTTTGGACTATTGTGGTCAATAGCCGTATTTGGTATTTTCTATAAATTGTTTTTGTGGAAAAATTATCCCAAATGGTCGTTGTTTATATACATTGGAATGGGATGGTTGATTGTTTTTATTGTAAAACCAATGTATAGTACTCTTCCGCCAGTTGGTTGGATGTGGTTATTTATAGGAGGTTTAAGTTATACCTTTGGAACGATTTTTTACTCGTGGAAAACGAAAACGTATGCACATGCTGTTTGGCATTTGTTTGTGTTATTTGGTAGTGTAAGTCATTTTGTGGCAGTGTTGTATATCTAGAATTGCAAGATCACTTATTCAGAATGAAAGTTTTATTTATTTATCTTTAATTAGTTCCCGGTAGAAATCTATAACTTTCTTTGCTTCTTTAAAACCCAATTGTAATTCAGCTTCAACAAGCATAATCGCTTCTACTGGTTTGTGCGCTTTCAGTAGATCAATAACTTCTAACTCAATTTCTTTACTTAGGTTTTGCATAATTGACATGTTAACGTTAATTATCTTATTGTTCCTTAGTTTTTCTGACTATTCGTGAATAAAATCAATATCAAAATAATATCTATTTCGATTACTTTTATCGAAATAGATAAATGTTTCCTTTTGTTTCTGTAACAATAATCGTAAAGTTATTTCATCTGTATAAATCGTTTGACTAGTATACTTTTCTGTTTGACCTTTTCTATGCTTTTCGAAAATTAAAACTGCTTGATTTACATTTCTATTCTCATTCTTTTTAATCGAATCAAAGATCAATTCACTATTGCTTTCAATTGTGTCAATGTGTTCGGAATAGTTATTCATTATAATCTTACAATCATCCAGTTTAACAAGTATTTTATCTGCCTTCGATTTAAAAGCATCTATTTCCGTTTGTAAATTTTTATATTCACTCTTCTTGGTTGTAACCCAAATAATCCTCAAAAGGAGCACACCAACAATGAGTAATACTATTCCAATACTTTTCCCAAATACTGGATATAGGAAAAAGTTTCCAGAATAATTTTGGGAAAAAAGATATGTTACAATACCGGTAATTATCAATAGATATCCTAGTATTTTTTTGAAAATTACGCTCATTTTGTTGTGTTTTAAGATGTTATTATTTTGTTTTCTCTAACAAAAATACTAATTATTCTATAATAACTTAATCTAAAAACACATTTTATTCAATATTTTTAAAATTCGCGATAGTGGGAATAATATCTGTTAACCATTAAATAGTTTGTTTCGCGTAATTTCTTTTCCCTCACGAAGTAAAAATGCATGATAGATGCTTGGAACATCGTTACACCACTGCTTGAGTGTTATTAAAATAGCAATTATTTCTAATCGCGAAAGTACTCCCACATAGAAACAAATAGAGAATAGCAGACCCGAATTACAACTCAACATTATTTCTATCAATGTTGCCATAATAGTTAATGTCCATATTTTCGAGAAAATGGCATGAGTGACTACTTCCTTTTTGAACTTGATGTAACTTATCACATATGTTAAACCTTCGATACTGAGGATAATAATCAGCTTAACATATTCTCGTATAAAGAATTCTTTGCAAATAATAAAAGCTGCTCCAAGAGTACATATCCAAAATATTTGATCAATGAATGAATCCATACGTCGTAGTTTCAGACTTGATATTTGTAATTTCCGAGCAATAATGCCATCGAATATATCGCTGATAATTCCCAAAATGATGAGCGTTACAATTATTCCCCTAAACCACGTGATTTGGAAATAGGAGAGTGCTACGATTATAAATCCGAAACCGAGACGAGCGTATATCAGTCCAATAGGTATGCTGTGGAAGACTTTTGTTTTAGATATCATAGGTTTAAATTCCTCGTTTAGCATATGTTCCTACCTATGTTATTTCAATGAATCAATTGTAGTTCCAATTGTAGTTCCTATTTTTTTTGATCTATTTAAGACGAAGCCTTCATGAGTTTTAATCGTTTTAACTAAAATTTGCAACTTCTGTTTCGTACTGTCAATTTTATATAAAACAACTGTCGCAGTCGTCATTTCATTTAAAAAGGAATTATGCGTTCCACTAACATAGTTGCTATCAAGACTAAATGAATATATAGCACAATTGTTTTGTTTTAATGCATTTTGAATAATAGCTGATAAATCTTTTTCAGGCATAATTTTATTACGTTCAAAGTAACATGCATCTGAAAGATGTAAAGTCATGTATGAAACCTCTTTCTTTTGGTATTTCTTTGAATATTTTTCAAGCATTATTTCATTCGACGTATTTTGATAGCCCAATAAGCTCATAGAAGGAGAACAACTATATACTGTTCTAAACAATATAAACAGTACAAAAATCTTTAATGCGTAAAATCTTTTTTTCATAATCTAATCAATTTCTTTCAGTGTGATATTTCTAAAATCTGTTAAATAGTATTACAGACGTAAGCTTATTTTGATAGTAGCGACTGAGGTTGAAACATCAAACATTACTCTGTTTATAATCTCAGCATAAATAGGTAATTCGGCAATAAAACTAGACAGCGTGTTAAGGCAAGTTAATTCTTTTTCAAATTTGAATATTTAACGCTCGTTATACTTTTTGCAGTTTTTATCAGAACAGACTCTATATTTAATCCAATAATAATACCTTCTAACGTTTCAGATTGCGTATTCGAATACTTATATATAAACTTAATCTTATCATCCTTTTTATAACCAACTTTTGATTGTAATTCGTCTAATTGACTTGCTTTAAAAATGCATTTATATTCTATGTTCTTAATTTGCAATGTTCCATTATTATCAATAAAGAATATTGTTGCATTATTATTATTTAATTTAATGATTTTACCTTTAAATAAATTATTATCTTCATCAAGATATACTATTCGTTCACTGACATTTAGAAAATTTTTAGTCTTTGAATTATTCTTTGTTAACAAATCCATATAGTTTTTCCCATAGGATGTTTTAAATGACGTATCACGCTCAATTACATCAGCAATTATGATAGCTTCTACTTTTCTGTAAGGCCAAAAACATGTGGTTTTCAAGTCGAGTGTCATATTGTCGAATGATTGTCCATTTTTTATGGGATAGGAAAAGTATAAATTTCTTTTTGCTTCATTTAAAAATGCATCTTTATTAAAACCACCTATCCCAAAGAAATAGGAAACGTTGCTATATCCTACAGCAATATCGACATATTCGCAATTCTTATCAACGTTAGAAACTGGAGTCGAAGTTATTAGTCCACTATGATATACACATGAAGTCATCGTACATAAACTAATTATTAATGCTAAATTTTTCATTTTATCTTTTATTTTATTTGCCATAACGAGTAAGTATTAACAATTGAATTTACTTTCTATTAATATCTCCAATTATTGTTTGTTGTATTCATTAGCAAAAATACCCAATTCTTTCACAATACTACAATCATAAAACTCTTTTTATTAACATTTTATAATATGTATTATCTTCCTTGACACTGTTTATTGAATAGACTCTATAATTTCAGTATTCATGTTGCTACTAGTACTATTATTCACGATAATAGGGAAAGGATTGAGGATATTAGGGAAGTTATTACAATTAATAGTACTATTCTTTGTAATAATAGTGCTATTACCGTCAATAATAGTACTATTATTTGAAAGGTGAGGAGAGTGCAGCACAATGTTTTAAAGCCTTTTGCCGTTTTCTTATAAAGCTTCCCACAAAATATTATAAAAATAAATCTTATATACATAATAATACGATACTATGTGGCGTTATAAGTGTAATTAAAGAAAATATAAATCTTAAATTTTTAGTGTATGGGAAATCAATCGAGAATTCCAGTTAAGGATGCAGATTTTAATAATTACATTAACATCGCCATTCCTTATTTGAGTACAAACAAAACCCGTTTGGCTCTAACAACCGCATCGCAAGCCAACCAAACATTGGCAAGTGCATTACTCCTAACTGCTGGTACCGGCTGGAATAGCTTGTATCCACAAAGTTTAAACCCTGCAACAGCTACCACCAGCATCATTACTGCGAAAATCAATCTTCGCACACAAATTGAAGCTACAATTCGTGCCATCTATGCTGATATTCCAAAATCGGTTTTAACCCTAGTTGACAGAGATACCTTAAACATTCCTCTCGTGAGCGATACACGCACTCCCTCGGTGAAACCAACTTCAGTTCCATCGTTAACGGTTTCGGAACGTGGTCATTTATCGGCTACAATCAACATTTTAGATGTTGTGCATTCGCTTTCATTGTCGAATGTTACCGATGCCGATGCAATAGACATTGAAGCTGCCTTTTTGCCTTCGGGAGCAACCGTTTCGGCTGGCTTTCCACAGGAATCGGATTTTCATCATTTGGCAACGCTTGGTAAAAGCATTTGCAAGCGCAGCTACACCGCCGATCAGATAAAAGGCACCGAATATCTCAAAGCTTGCTATCTGAGCTCTCGCAGCGAAGCTGGTGGCTGGAGTGAGGTTATTTCGGTAGTGGTAGCGTAGAAAAACAATTCTAAATCCATGAGCGTGGATTAAAATTAGCCGTGAATTTAAAGTCCCTTTAGGAGTTTGGGGCATTTTTAACATGAATATTTGTTAATAAACCGAACAATGTTTGATTGAAAGATTCGATGTTTTCGGTTTTTTTGTGTTTTATCAGTTGAGTACTTTGTATCTGAAGATTAATTAGAGCAAAAAGGGTTTTATAACCCATAAATCTTATTGTTAATGAGTTAAACGATTTTTATAGCCACGGAGTGACTCAATATTAGTAGCCACGGGTTTCAACACTACTCTTTATACATATCTTTTGTCAATAATTTAATTGCCACTCGACTGGGCTTGGGGAACTTACGTTCTATAATAGTATTAAAAGGTCTCGACTAGCTTGACCGACATTATTTTCTGGTCGAGCATTAGTCGAGACCTTTTTTCACCCTAAAACTAAGACAAGAACCCCGAGCACAGTCGAGGGGTATCTTATCTGTTTAATCTGACGGTATCCTATGACAGTTGTTTTTCGTGGCGATGTATCGATACTTATTCATCAACAAAATACTTCGCCACTACGAACAGAATACAATTTTCCATGGGCGTTGCCCATGGCTACAAAGCTTTAGCCACTACGTGGCAATAACAGCCTTTATTAAAATCAACAATAGAAAAAGGGCTTAGTTCTACAATATACAGCAAAAAAGATAGTAGAAATATGACCGACAAAGAATATTCGCAGACCCATCAACAGGCTCAGGGTGACATTCGTAGTCTGTAAGTCATGCTGAACTTGTCGAAGCGTTTGTAAATCGCTATAATTACCGCTGTCATTGGTAACATGTCGAAAATCATTTGTTGTATATGTTAGAACATAGCCGAAAAAGAAAAAGGCTACTAATCGACAATTTCCACAATCTCATTATTCACAAAATACCACAAATAACCTTTTGCCTCGTATCCCATTTCCTGCAAAAGCGAAATATATTCCGATACCTGTTTGCGGTGTTCAGCACTCTTTTGTTTGGTAAATTTATAATCGACCACCGTAGCCGTTTGGTCTTTAATCATGATTCTGTCGGGACGTTTTGAAGCGGTGTTTGGCAACAAAATAGTGGTTTCGGAAAGGAGAGTAGTACTGCCGTCGAACCAGTTTTTCGCTTCCTCGTTATTCAACGATGTTGTAAGAATAGCTTTTATATTTTGTGTTTCTTCTTTATTTATAAGTCCTTTTATATAAGCGATTTCAATAGAACTATCTATATCGTTCAATGAAGCTATTGTTGCAAGTATTTCATGCATCACAATACCATACTGATTGCGTTTGCCCGATTTTTCAAAGTCTTCGAAAAACTCTTTTCCGTGAGTGGCAAAAAACACATTTTCCGATAAACCATAACAAGGATATTTGCATGCAATTCCGGTGGCAAAAGTTTGGTTCGTCGATTCGTTATTTTGCAACGTTCCCATTTCGCATTTGTCGTTTTCTTTTTCAACCGCCTCATATAATAATCCCGATACCGTTTTAATATCTTTCGACTTCGTGCTGGGTATTTGGCAAAACACATATAAAGCTTGTTCAGCACGCGTTAAAGCAACATAAAGCAGGTTCAAGTTATCAATATACTGCTGTATCTTTTCTTTTTGAAATTCAATACTATAGTGCGAGTCTTTCAGCTTTGCATTAAAGGCAATGGGATGTATCGGGAACGGCACCTTTGGACTAGTTGCCCACAGAACATTATTTTTATAATCGGTCAAATCCCAAGTGCAATATGGAATAATAACTGCCTTAAATTCCAAACCTTTCGACTTATGAATAGTGAGTACCTGAATGGCATTTTGTCCTTCGGGAAGCTTTACCGATATGTTTGAACCTTTCTCTGTCCACCATTTTAAAAATGAGCCAATTGTGCCTTCCGACTTTATGGTATGGTTTAAAATAATATCTTGAAAGTCTTTGATGTAGGGAATCTCTTCTTTGGTAGCTAATCCAAGCTTCGAAATAATTTCTTCGCTCTTTTCGAACAGCGAAACTTTTTCGTTTAATCGTAAACCAACGCGTTCTAACAGTTCCTCATAGGAATTGCTACGAACCAATTTCAACTCTGTTGAAAACGTGTTGAAAAACTCCTCAATCACAGCAGCTTTGGCTATTTTGTCTTTATCGTTGATTGAAGCCTTAATGATGTTAATGATGATGCGAATTGCTGGTGATTTTCCTAATTCTAACGCTTCGGACGACACCACATCGTAACAGTATTTTGCATTGCCTTGCGACTTTTTATAATCGAGCAAGGTACTCACCACTTTTTTACATTCTTTATTTCCACGAAGAATAATTGCAATATCCGACGGAGCAAAACCTCTGTCTTGCAGTTGCTCAATCAGTGCCGGAAGTTTCTCGGAAATGTTGTCTTCGTAGTTGTCTTTTGCAAGGAATTGGACCGATACAAAACCATCTTTTTTCATTCCTTCGGGCGTTTTCTGAGCAACATCGCTATACGCGGTATTCATCACATCCTGAAGTGTTTCCGGTAAATTACTTTTATCAGTCATTTCAGTGTCGATGGCCGTTTGTAACAGCTGTTTACACGAATCAAAAACCTTGTTATTAAACGCAATAATATTGCACGAACTGCGGTAATTATATTGTAATGAATGGCTATCAATTCGGCCTTCATAGTCGTCGTAAATGCGTTTTCCTAATAAGGTCCAATCGCCATTTCGCCAACGGTAAATCGATTGTTTTACATCGCCTACCACAAGGCTTTTATTTCCTTCGGCCAAACTATTGTCCACAAGTGGTTTTATGTTCTGCCATTGCAACGACGATGTGTCTTGAAACTCATCGAGCATGAAATGCTTGAGAAAGGTGCCGATTTTTTCATACAGAAACGGTGCCGGATTGTCGTTGATGATGTTTCTGAGCATCATATTGTTGTTCGACAACAGATGTACGTTATTTTCCCTGCAATAGTCCAAAACCTTGCGGTGAATCTTGGTAATAACTGGAAAGGTAAATTGATATTCGAGAAGTATGAGCGCCGTTGTATAATCAGCTTTAATAAATTTCCACAGCTCAACGCTTTCTTGTAAACACTGAATTAAACCATCATTTATTGCTGCTAGAATTTCAGCTTTTTTATCGCTTTTCGCAGACATTAGCTTTGAAGGATTTTCAATAGCTTCGGTAACTCGACTTAATGGTGTATAGTCGCCATTACGTAACTTGTTAAAATGATTTATTGCCCCAGTATTTCCATAACTAAAATCAGTAACTTCCAAACCATGATGTTTTATGATTTTGGTAGCTTTATCTGCTATTTCAACAAATTGCTTATCGGTATCGTTAACCAGTTTTCGGTAGTCTTTATAGATGTTTTGAATATGTTCTTTGTTGTCGAAAAACTCTTTTTCGGTATTTAAAACCGTTGCAACATTTTCATAAAACACCTCGCGACCAATGTTGAGAATTTTACGACGAACATTATAGTTTTCACCGCTATCTATTTGGTTGGAAATGAATTCTTGTAGCCAAACTTTTAGATCTTGATCTTGGTCAATATCAATGAAAAGCTGTTTAACCGTCAATTCCAGAATTCGATTATTATCTAATTCAATATTCTGCAAAGCATATATTCCCAGTTCTTTGGCAAAATTCTTTACAATTCGTTGGAAAAATTTATCGATAGTTTCAACAAAGAAAAAAGAGTAATTGTGCAGAATCTGATTGAGAATACTGCGGGCTTTATCTTGTATTTCCTGAGCTTGTAAATCGAATTCTTGTTTAATGATAGCAGCATAGGGCGTTTGTTTGCCACAAGAAAGTTCGTACAGTTGCTTAATAATGCGACCTTTCATTTCGGCACAGGCTTTATTGGTAAAGGTCACGGCAAGGATATTCTTGAAACTCATTTCGTGCTTGAAAAGTAGTAGCAAAAATTCGCGAGTAAGTGTAAACGTTTTACCTGAACCTGCAGAAGCTCTGTATGCTAAAAGTTTTGACATATTTCATGTTTCATTTCGTTATAATTTATTGAAACCGTCGTTGTGGTGAGTTCATAGTGTATTCTCTAAATAAAAATTAAGAACTATACCTATTTACGGTTTGGAAAAATTACTCTATTTTTGGCAACGAAATATAAAATAAGTTTTGAAACATATAAAAAGAAATTTATGAACAAATTGCTAGGTCGAATTACGTTTTCAATGATTAAGCCAGATGCTGTACAAAAAGGCTCTACTGGTGCTATTTTAAAAATCATAAATGAAGCTGGATTTAGGATTGTTGCTATGAAACAAGTACGATTAAGTATGAGTGCAGCACAACAGTTTTACGCTGTTCACAAGGAACGTCCCTTTTACGGCGAGTTGGTTGATTTTATGGTTTCTGGTCCTATCGTATCATTAGTGTTAGAAAAGGATAATGCTGTTGACGATTTTAGAAAATTAATCGGAAGTACTGATCCTAAAAAAGCAGATGAAGGGACTATTAGAAAAATGTTTGCTGAAAGTTTAGAATTTAATGCTATTCATGGTGCTGATAGTGACGAAAACGCCCTTCGTGAAGCAGCATTTCATTTTTCAAGAATAGAAATGTTTGACAAAGACGGTGTTTGTATTGGATAATCAGTTACGCTGATTATGTATCCTTCTTTCAATTAATTTTAATGAATTTAATACCGAATGCTTTTGTCTTCGGTATTTTTTTTATATTTGACAGATAAGAATATGGTATGTTATTTGTGTTTGGATACCACAAATTCGTTAAGGGTAAAAGGAATAAAAATATATAAATTTGATTATGATAAAACGTATTTTAGGAATAGCTTTCATGCTTACAGGAGTTAGTGCTTTCGCACAAAATGGAAATGACCTTAAAGCTACCGATGCCGATGCACTTGTTAAAGTGACTGTAACGAATATGCAAAATAAACCGTCGTCGGGCGATATTATAACGTTAATAAGTAAAGCGTCACAAATGGAATATACTGGAGTGACTGGCGATAGTGGTTATTTCAAAGTTGTTGTTCCTAATGGTGATAAATATATCGTTAATTTCAGCTCTTTTTCTGGCGAACAACGGTACAAAGAAATAGAAATTCCAAAGCTTGATGGAAGTGTTGAAATGAATCTGATGATCAAATATGATTTACCTGAAGTGGTAGTTCTTGAAAATGTAACATTCGAAACGTCGAAAACAACTATCAGAACACCATCGTTCCCAATGTTAAATAAAGTTGCAGAGCTTTTGAAGAATAAGAAAAATATGGTTATCGAAATCTCTGGACATACCGATGATGTTGGAGAAACGATGGCAAACCAAAAACTTTCGGAAGGCAGAGCAACCGCTGTTAAGAATTATCTTATTTCGAAAGGAGTAAAACCAACACAAGTTACTGCTATTGGGTTTGGTAAAACAAAACCGATTGCCGATAACAAAACTGCTGAAGGAAAAGCTAAAAATCGTAGAATCGAAATTAAGATTTTGAAACAATAATCGTATTACAACTATTTTGAAACCCTTTAATCGATTGTATATCATTAAAGGGTTTCTTATTTAATAGCATGAACAGTGGATATAGTAGAATATTTATATAACGCCTTTCCTTTTTACGAACGACAAGGCAAATCGGGATATAAACCTGGTATGTATAATTCGTTTGCTCTTGACGAACATTTCGGCCATTTGCACAAGGCGTATAAAACCATTCATATTGCAGGTACAAATGGCAAAGGGAGTACAAGTCATATGTTGGCATCAATACTGCAGGAACAGGGTTATAAAACAGGTTTATATACCTCGCCACATTTGGTTGAGTTCAACGAGCGCATTCGAGTAAACGGAAAACCAATTGAAACATCATTTATCGAAACTTTTGTTGAAAATCATAAAGACTTTATAGAATCGCTTTCACCATCATTTTTCGAAGTTACAACTGCGCTGGCTTTTGCTTATTTTGCAGCAGAAAAGGTTGATATAGCAGTTATAGAAGTTGGTTTGGGTGGACGCTTAGATTGTACCAATGTTATTTCGCCAATTTTGTCAATAATCACCAATATAAGCATCGATCATAAAGATTTGTTGGGCGATACATTGGAGAAAATTGCTTCTGAAAAGGCTGGTATAATAAAGTCTAGAATTCCAGTTGTAGTAGGAGAGAGTCAGCCCGAAACTGAATCAGTATTTAGAGCACTTGCTCAAGAAAGAAATGCTCCCATCTTTTTTGCAGATCAAGAAATTAAAGCTAAAAGAATTGCATGGCAGCCATTTCAAACCTTTGCAATTGAAACAGGTTGTTTATCTGGGATATATGAACTTGGGTTATTGGGAAATTATCAAGAAAATAATTGTAAAACTGTTATGCAGGCTATAGACCTTTTACAAGAAACAATCAAGATTGAACAAAGCTCAATTGTAAACGGATTACGTAAGGTAATTGTCAATACGGGTTTGCAAGGTCGTTGGCAACAATTGTTATCGCAACCCGATGTATTTTGTGATATTGGACATAATGAAGCCGGAATTAAATCGGTAATGCAACATATCAATTCTCTGAAATACAATCATGTTTATATTATTTTAGGAATGGTGAACGATAAAGATATTGCAAGCATTGTAAAATTTTTGTCTCGTGATGCGACATATTTTCTCACACAACCATCAATTGAACGTGCAATGTCGGTTTCAAAACTGGCCGAAATCTTCGAAAAAGAAGGTTTTAAGTCCTTAATTTTCGAAAATGTGGTATCTGCGATAAAAAAAGTATTAGAAATTGCTGATTGTAACGATTTGATTTTCATTGGAGGTAGTAATTTTGTTGTTGCAGATGCATTAAAATATGATATTTTTTCAAAAAAGCTATTGCGTAATTAAAAAAGAACATATACATTTGCATCGCATTTGGGAAACACATCAAGTGTTATAAAAAGGGAGTTTAGCTCAGTTGGTTCAGAGCATCTGCCTTACAAGCAGAGGGTCGGGGGTTCGAGCCCCTCAACTCCCACAGATTAAAAATCAATCACTTACAAGAAATATTTGTAAGTGATTTTTTTTTGTAGTGACGGAATCGTGACGAATATTGGGGATCAAGACGAATTTGGATCAAGACGAAATATTGGGGATTTGATGTTTTAGGCATAAATTTTAGCAAGTCTAAAAAGAAAGAAATTAATATCACGCACACCTCTGAATGTTGAACGAAAAGCTTTGATTTTAGCATTGAACGACTCCGCAGCAGCATTTTACTTCGATTGTCAAAGAAGTTAAGGATACTTAAATAATTAGCTTGTATTGACCGTGCAACGGTTTCAAACGAATCAATTTTCGATAATTTAATTTTATTATACCATTGTGCAAGACGTGTAAAAGCAAGTTTTTTCACTTTCGTATTTTTAAAGATATAATATTTCGAACATTATAATTACTTCATTACATCATTATAAACATTAACTGGTGATTTTGTAGTACATTGAATTTCTCCCGTTAAAGCCTTAACAACGGCTTTTTGCATGTACTCGTCGCTGCTATATGCATTTATTAATATGTGCGCTTTATTTAAATAGAACGTGTTGTAATAAGGATTACTAAACGAGACTCCAATAATTTTACCAATCTTCAATGAATTAATTGTCCATAATGAGAAAGCTTCGTGATCTTTAAGAAGAGGAGATCCAATTGGATCGAAATATTTATTCTCGAAACAAACAATAATTTTATCGAATTTATTAAGAGAATCGAGTCTTGTTTGCCATTTGTAGAAATGGAGATCGTATGTTAGGGTGACATCGAATCCGCGAGCTTCAAGCTCTCTTTTCATTGGTTCAAACAATTTACTTTTATCGCTATAACTTATGTTGGCAAGTAATATTTTCTTATTTGTTGAGGGTTTAAGCGGCAACTCGTTTTTCTTATCTTGGATAAGTGTTACCGCTTTCTGAGAAAGATTTGTCAATGTTTTAAGAACATATGTACTATGATCATTTTGAAGTGGCATTGCAATTGATTGTTTTTTCTCTAACAAATTAAATCGTTTACGCAGAGTCCATATTCTCTGAACAGCATCATCGAGTCGAGACATGGGTATTTCTCCCCGTATTATTCGAGCTTCAACTGTATCGAGATATTTTATATTTGGCCAAAGTATAATATCTGCACCTGCAACAAAACATTGTATGGCAGCTTCAAGTTCGGTATCGTAAAACCCTGTTGCTCCTCCCATATTCATTGCATCAGAGATAACAACTCCCTTGAATTTCATTTGTTTTTTTAGAAGTTTTTGCATAATTTCTCGTGACAGCGTTGCCGGAGGAAAAACTCCATCTATTGTCTCTTTCTGATATGCCGGTAAACGAATATGTCCAACCATAATAGATGGTGCATTGTCGTTTATAAAAGTTTGAAAAACTCTTCCGTAGGTCTTTTTCCATTCCTTAAATGAGAGGTTATTCGATGATGTAATGACATGTTGGTCGCAAATAGTTGCTCCATCGCCAGGGAAATGTTTTATGGTTGAAATTACGTTCTGGTCGTGAATACCTCGAATTTGATTCTGAAGCAGTGGGATAGCTAATTCGGCATTATCGGATATTGCACGTTCAATAACAAGTGGATGTAAGGGGTTGATGTTAAGATCGGCAACGGGATTGAGTATCCAATTGAACCCCATAGCACGTGACTCTTGTGCTGTAATTGTTCCGTATGCATATGCGAGAGAATCATCGTTCGCAGCACCAAGTGTCATTTCAACGGGAAGTTTTGTGGCATTGGAATAGTTATAACCAACACCTCGTTCAAAGTCTTCGCTTAAGAAAAGTGGAAGTGACGAAGCATTTTCATAGTCTTGCATTATTTTGGAGATGAAATCTTCTATCTTAACATCGCCGAAATTTTTCCTTGTGAATCGCCATTGAGCAATGAAGAGGCCTCCAACAGGATATTTCTTAAAAAAAGAATGTAAATCGCCATTACCTATTTTCAAATGCAAATTATAATCAGAGGTCACCATCATTGTTTGACCTATTTTCTCTCGTAAGCTTAATTTCTTCCAGGATGTATCTGTTGTGTTTTTTGTAGAATTTTTCATTTTGTTTTATTTTAAAAGACTGAGCTGATGTTGAAAGAGATATTCTTAAAAAAATAAAAATATGTTTTTCATCTATTTGTATTTCTGTAAGTATTTATATGTCAGATGAAACCCCGAAAAGGGATTAGCGAAGATAATACGCCATATAATTATCGTAATGTTGTATGTACGTTTTTCTCATGGCTATTTCATCTGTTTATGTTTTTAAAGGAAAGTTGGAATAAGCCATATAATCATTGTCCGTTTTGTGCGAATTTATTCTCATGGTTATTTCATGATTTTTATATAATATCAGATTCTTGGCTAAATTAAAGAATAAAAACTAATGATTGTAGAACATTTTTCATTTTTTTAGAGAGCATTTTTAAGTTGTATAATAAAAAACGAAAGTGTAATCTAACACAATAAAAAAGGGATTACAAACCGTCATCTCTCGTCAACTTTTCTAATAATTTTTTCAAACTAAGCCAATTTTCCATTATTTTTAGGAACTTTGGCGCACCACCTCTAATTTTATTTTCATATGTATGAAGTTTTGTTTTCGATTTCGTGTATTTTTGTTTTCATAGTTTCAAGAAATATAAAAAGGATACCAATCAAGCATCTTATATTATTCTTCATTAAAAAGTGTGAGTGTATCAGTCGAGCAAGTCAAACTGTTATTATCAATACTAAAGATAATACATAATAATCTGCAAAGTCGATTAACTATTGTTGGAGCATTAGGAGCATAGCCGTCAAGCTAACATATGTAATTAACTCATAAATAATTACATATGAGCATAAATATTTTTTTAACCCGCCTATTAAAGAAGCGGGTTGTTTTTTTGTTAATTTGCACATATCAATGAACTG
>Ga0302296_1000671_pt1 | contig 27296 bp, 15 predicted proteins | sample III_Fen_N3_1_FD_194546 | JGI IMG/M metagenome (GOLD analysis project Ga0302296, IMG submission 194546) | Peat permafrost microbial communities from Stordalen Mire near Abisko, Sweden - III_Fen_N3_1 | ecosystem: Environmental > Terrestrial > Soil > Wetlands > Permafrost | place: Sweden: Abisko...
ATTAATACGAGTAATCCGGCAAGTAGAAATATCCACCAATAAATGGGTGTTTTATAGGCAAACTGCTGAAGCCAACGATGCACAATGTAATAAGATAAAGGAACTGCCACCAGAAAGGCGATGATTAATTGAATCAATATCGTGCTATTAAGCATAAGCATAATTTCTCTTACCGAAGCACCATTCACTTTTCGGAGGGCAATCTCTTTCGATTTATAGCGGGCATTAAATACAATTAGCCCGTAAACACCCATAATGGCAATGACAATGATAACCAGCCCAAAGATGGAAATTAGTTTAGCCAAATTTCTTTCATTTTTATATAATTCATCAAGTGAGGCATCGAGAAATTTTAAATTGAATTCCTCATCGCTATATTTTTTCCATGTATTTTTTATCGTTTCTATTGTTCCTGGTACGTTTTGTCCTGATATTTTAATAAAGAACCAATGCATCCAACTTTTGTCGAACACTGCAAATGCCAAAGGTTGAATGGTATCCCTCAGAGAACTGTAATTGACATTTTTCGAAATGCCAACAATCGAAAATTCATTATCAAAACCAGGGAATGTCTGACCAACAATATCTTTAAGTTTATGCTTCTTTTTAAAACATTGGTTGAAAATAATCCCGGATTTTGCTTTCACGGTGTCCGATTCCATAAAATCTCGTCCTTCAGCAACTTTCACATCGAAAAAACGGAGAAAATTTGGTTGCACAGGCCATACTGTAGCAGAAACATTTTGTCCTTGAAAATCACGTCCCCAAACCATCCCCACCTCCCCAGGAATAAATTGGGATGCCGTATAATCTATAATTCGAGAGTCTTTCTTTAGTTCGTCGCCAAAAGTTTTCATGCTGATTTTTAATTGTCCGTAAGGCACATAAACAATATTCTCTTTTTGTATTCCCCACGAATGGTTTCTCATAAAGTTATGTTGTATCTTAATGAACGAGGAAACAATAATAAGTGTAATGGCTGATATGAATTGGAGCGTAATCAAAACATTCCTGAACTTCATGCTTTTGCCCGTTGTAGAAAACGAACCACTTAATGCTACCGCCGGTTGAAAGGAAGTGACGTATCGGGCAGGATAGATTCCAAAAATAAGTCCGAAAACCAAAGACAACAGTCCGATTGTTGATAATAGTACCCAATTAGCCTTCAATGACAAATCAGCCGAGAAGTATTCATTGATGGAAGTTTCTTTAAATAAGGTAATAAGAAACAGTGCTATGACAAAAGAAAATAATGAGAATAGCGAAGCTTCAGCCGCGACGGCAAACTTCAACATTCTCGGATTGGCACCAAGTATCTTTTGGATATTGAACCCTCTGACACGAGCCGGAGCCATAGCAATGGAGAAATTCAGAAAATTGATATAGGCTATAATTAGAGTGAGTATGCCAATGGCTAAAAGTGACAAAGTGGTAGTCAAACCGCCTTCGCCCGACACCTCAAGCGAGCTGAAATGCATTTTGGGCAATAAAGTCAACTCTACTGTTCTCCTGTTTTTGGGGTCTTTAAAACTTTCCATTGTTTCTTTATCGAAAAACTCTTTGCTGTTAAGCTTTTTCAATAACTTGTTATAGTCTTTAGGCAATACCTCAAAAAAGCCTTTGTAGTTAAAATTGTGGGCGTTGTCGTCAGGTAAATGCGTAAATACACCATTTTTTAGCGAACTATTTTTGGAAAAATCCTTATACACCGCTACGACTGTAAGGGGTTTGTTGTCGAAATGGAAAAATATCGTTTTGCCTATCGGATTGCTATTGCCAAAAAACTTATGCGCTGTGACTTCCGAAATAAGTGCTTTGTTTTGCTCTCTAAAAGCGGGTCGTGGGTCACCTGCAAGTATTTCTGGTGTGAATACGGCTGGAAATCCCGCTGTAGCTCTTGTGAAGGATACGGTAAGTTTGGTTTTTTCTCCATTTTTTTGAGGAATATCAAATTCCATATCGTTGTAGAAGTTAGTAAGACAGTAGCTTTTTACTTCCGGGAATTTTTCTGAAATTTCCTTACCCATTGTGGTAGGCATGGTGATACCTTGATTGTCGTCATTAAATAGTTGGCTGAATTGGTAAATGTTTGCCGATTTATTGTAGCCCCGGTCGTAACTATAATCGTAATAGACTTGTATTAACGTTACCGAGAATACTGCAAAAGCCACCGATAATCCCAAAATATTCAGGATGCTTGATGTTTTGAATCGTTTAAGTACAAAGAAGAAGTTTCTAAATATTACTTTCATATTTTATAATTTACTGATTACTGAGAATTGCTAACTGTTCACTGACTATTGTAGCACCAATTCCTGACTATCCCCGAAAGTTTCGTAGCCTGAAGTAACCACTTTTTCGCCAGCTTGCAGCCCGGCTGTTACTTCGTAGTAAAGCGGATTTTGTCGACCGATGGTGATACTGCGGCGGACAGCTGTTTTGCCATCTTTCGATATGACGAAAATCCATTGACCCCCGGTAGTCTGATAAAACGATCCACGCGGAACCATTACAGCTTCTGTGGGTTGTCCCAGTTGCAGGTTAATGTAGTAGGTTTGTCCCGCCCGGATATTATCCGGGCGTTGTCCGGCAAAAACAAAATCGGTTTTAAACTGCTTCTCGTGCACTTCTGGGTACACTTTTCGTACCCGCAGGGCAAAGTTTTTATCTTGTCTCTCAAAGGTGGCACTCAGTCCGGTTTTTACTTTATCGATATAGTGCTCATCGATTAATGCTTCGATTTTATAGTCGGACAATACGCTGATTTGCCCTATTTTGTTCCCTGCAGCTACCGACTGACCTATTTCCACATCGAGTAATCCAAGCTGACCATCAACCGGAGCTTTTACGTTCAGATTATCAATGCGCTGACGAACCAGCATTAGGTTCTGGCGCATATTGTGCAGGCTTTCTTCCATTTGTTTTATCTGAATGCCACGGTAAATGGAGTCCTGTTTTTGACGTTCCACCACCAGTTTACGACTGTTTACAGCAAACTCATAGTCTTCTTTGGCTTGCAAGTAGTCTTCTTGCGAACTCAGTTTCTCGTCATATAACTGTTTATATTGCATAAACTTTCGTTTCTTTCGCTCTACATCCAGTTCCAGTTGGAGTTTTTCTTTTTTTAGGCTGAGTCTTTCTTGTTCCATTTGCACCTGTGTATTACGCAGAAAGTTTTGTTTCTCTGCCAATTGTGCCTCGCTATCCAGAATATTCAGGTTGAGCATAGGGTTTTTTAGCCGGACAATAACATCGCCCTGACGTACTGAACTTCCTTCTTCCACCACTTTTTGTTCCACCATACCACCTTCGATGGCACTTAGTTGGATGGTGTTTATGGGTTCCACCTGTCCGTTGATGCGGATATAGTCGTTAAACTCGCCACGACTTACGGTTTCAATTATTAGTTTATCGTTTTCAACTGTTAGTCTCGAATTATGATTCCCGAAAATCAACCACAAAACAAGGAACAGCAATATGCTTCCTCCTACCACATAAGGTATATGCTTTTTCCTCAACCCTTTTTTCTTTTCAAGTATAATATCCATATTTGCTGAATTGTGTGTTTGCGTAATAATTTGAATGTTAGTTGTACATTGTTTGTCCTTTATAATAATTGAGCAACCTGTATTTCATTTGATATTTTAAGTTGGTATAAAGTTCCTCTATTTGTGCATTTAGCAATCGGTTGGAGCTGGTATTTAGCTCCAGTGCACTAATTAATCCTTCGGTATATTTACGTTGATTGACCTGATGAGCTATTTTCATCGATTCGGTACGCTTTACCGCATGAGCATACTCGTCGGCCAAACCGTTTACGTCTGCTAGCGTTTTTTCAATATCGCTATAGACTTCACGCAGAGTTTCTTCGTGTTCATTTCGAGCAATGATTAGTCGCTGTTTGTTGCGCTTCAATTCGGCTACGCGTGAAAAGCCATTAAATATGGGCACGTTAAGCGACAGTCCCACATAATAGTTCTCGTTGGCACTTAATTGTTCTTTATAGGGAGTGTAAGTCAAACCATTAAGTGTTCGTGAGAAGTAAGTATTTATACCGCCATTGAGGGATAATTTGGGATAAAAGTTAGCTCTGGCTATGTCTACAGCTTTTTTTGAAGATTCAACTGATTTATTTGAAGCAAGCACTTTCGGCGAATAAGTCACTGCTTTTTGATATATATCGAACGCATTTTCTTGTAAACTGTCAACTGCCAATACCGTTTCATAATGGCTGGTTTTGAAATCCTCATTTACATGGAAATTCATTTTATCTCTGAGTTTGATAAGTTCCTGCACTAAGAGGTTCTTTTGTTTGGTAAGTAAATAACGATCTTCGGCTTCTTTGGCTTGCAGTTCCGCCACATCGGGAACCGATTTCATACCCAGTTCTTGCATTCGTTTTACTTGTTTGAGGTTAGCTACACTTTGCTCTAACTGTTGTGTGGCTAATTGAACAGTACCCTGATAATATTGCACATTGAAAAACACCTCCATGGTTTCATATGCCAACATGTCTTTGGCATCCTGTAATTGTTGAAGCCCTTTCATTCGATTAAGTTTTTCAATTTTCAGTTTGGATAACTGTGCCAAACCATCGAATAAAAGAACCGAGGAATATATCCCATACTGATTATATACAGTGGTATTATTCACATATTGATACGTGTCTTTATCCAATACACGCCCATAATACATGGTGCCTTCTGCACTTGCATTGAGTGACGGTAAAAAACCTCCAACTGCTTCGAGTTGATTTTGTTTATATATTTCATTTTGTGCCTCCTGCTTAGCCCGTCTGGTGCTATGCTCCACGGCATAGCGCATGCATTCATCCAAAGTCCAACGTTTTTCCTGTGCATACATCAGCAAACTTGACATCCAGAGCACGATTACTATTAATTTCTTCATCAAAATATTAAGTTGATTCTGTACCTTTATCTCCCAAAACTATGCCAGAAGATATTTGATTCTGATAATTAGCTATATAGCCAAATGTAACAATCTGTCAATTGTAAAATTATTTTACAGTTGACATCGATTATTTTACATATGGATTGATTAGATAATTGAAAAGGTAAAAGTGTATTATTGAAATTGTCATCCGCGATGGCAGTTCCGTTGGATGTTCCGCTTATTCAATTTGCACGGGACAAGAAAGAAGAAATGCACGTTTATTTAGGTGAGAAAACTAAGGAAGAAAAAGAAAAGCGCAAAGAAAACGAACTAACAGCCACCGCCAAAACAATTTTTGTGCAAAAACGCTATTACACTTACCAGGAACTAACCGATAAACTGCAAGAATACTTAGACGTAAAAGAACGCACCGCCAAGGATTATGTTAAATTCATGTGTGAAAAATACATTATCCTCAAAGACCCTTCAAAAACAAGTTGTTTTGTGATAGGGCACAACTAAAATCCATTTGCAAACCTTTGCAAATTTTGTCAAGGTTTACAAATGTAAACTAACCTCCTCACTTTGTCTCCCATGTCCCTATTGTCAACCAGAAATCAATCTCTTTTATTTATTTGTCAAGTATGTTGAGCAGTTTACTTGACATGTAATACCAACTGTACATGTTCAATATTCCCACATGTTCATTGTCAATGAACACTTCATTTTATTGAACAACCCGATTACTACTAATCACTTCACCACTATTGATTTTTATTAATTCAATTCCTTGCCGAAACAGCAAAGAAAAATCAATCTAACATATCATGCAATAATCCTAACAATCAGCAACTAAACATGCAGTAAGTTCTGATGAATCAAATTTCTTAAAAATAAATATCATTCAAAATAATTATGTCGCAAACATTTACTATATTTGCGACATAATAAAACAAACAATGTCGTGAAAAGCATAGTAAAGGAGATAGAAAACAAGCTTAAGTCTGGACGAAGAGGCAAGATATTATTTGCTTCCGATTTCAGTTCATTCGGACTACCCAAAGCTGTGAATAAAGCCATGGAGCGACTTACCCAATCAGGCATGTTGATTCGGTTGGCTCAGGGTATCTATTTATATCCTCAAACAGATACCCGCTTAGGGCTGGGTGTATTATACCCAACCGTTGAAACCATTGCACGTGAAATTGCAAAAAGAGATAAAGCAAGGATAGTTCCAACAGGCATTTATGCGCTCAACGCACTTGGTTTTTCTACACAAATTCCTATGAATGTGGTCTTTTTGACCGATGGAGCTGCACGTAAAATTAAAATTGGCAATGGTCAGGGTATTGTATTTAAACGCACGGTAGCTAAAAACTTATCATATAAAAACGATGTATTAATACTTGTGGTGGCTGCTCTCAAAGAAATTGGTGAAGGCAATGTTACATCCGAGCAAATTTCAAAAATAAAGGACCTGATTTCAAAAGAAAAGCAAGAAGATATTAAAGCTGATTTGAAATTGGCACCAGCATGGATTAAAAAACTGATTTACGCATGAACATAAACTGGATAGGTCTAAACGATGCCGACCGAAGAACCATTTTGGAACAAACTTCTGTAAGAACTGGCTACATTGTACAAGCAGTAGAAAAAGACTGGTGGGTAACAACCGTGCTCGAAGCACTCTTTTCGTTGCCTTTTGGCAATCAACTTTCATTTAAAGGTGGAACTTCGCTAAGTAAATGCTGGGGTCTGATAAACCGATTTTCGGAAGATATTGATATTGCTGTTACTCGTGAACAATTAGGTTTCACAGGTATACTTTCAAAGAATCAAATAAATGATAGGGTAAGAAGGGCTTTATGCTCTTTTGTAAGGGAAGAACTTCCCGACCGGATTGATAATATGCTCCTAAGCATGGGTATTCCTCGTGAATGGTTCAGAACAGAAGTGATTAGAACTCTTGTTTCTACCGTCGACCCCGAGAGTATTTATATTCATTTCAATTCGCTATTTCCGGCTGTAGAATATATGCCTGCCAGCGTAAAAATTGAAGTAAGCGGACGTTCGATGACCGAACCCGTGGAAACAGTAACAATAAAAACATTGGTAGCCGAGCAATTTCCGGCTGCACCTTATGCTGATACGACCTTTCCGGTTACGGCTGTAGCAGCCAAACGTACTTTTCTGGAAAAGGCATTCCTATTACACGAAACATTTCATCAAGAAGGAGTTCCTCCCAGGGTGGAACGTATGTCGCGACATTTATACGATCTGGAAAAGATCATGGATACGGAGGTGGAAACAAATGCGCTGATCGATACAGCTCTTTACAAGGATATTGTGGAACACCGCCGCCATTTTGTTGGATTAAATAAATTCGATTACGATACCTTGTGGCCGGCAACATTGAACTTTATTCCACCTGCCGAACAAGCAGCAGCTTGGGAAGCCGACTACCGAAGTATGCAAACCAATATGATTCCGGGAGCTTCCTTGCCTTATGCCGAACTTATAGAACGATTAATGGAGCTAAATAGGCGACTTACGGCAGTGAAGATAGAAAATAAATAGATTTCTTGTCGCAATTTTCTCATAGATTTGCGACATAATAACTTCGTATCTCATTAATAAACCGCACAATAATTCAATATATTCAATTTGCTTGGTGGTTTTTGGGTTTGAAAAATAAAAAGACGATACTTGTCGAATATAGTAGATAAAAATAAAAATGGCCATTAAAAAATCGGAGTTATACAGCACTCTATGGAAAAGCTGTGATGAATTGCGCGGAGGAATGGACGCCAGCCAATATAAAGATTATGTCCTGGTAATTTTATTCGTAAAGTATGTAAGCGATAAATATAAAAATGACCCTGATTCTTTGATAGAGATACCGGAAGGTTGTACGTTTGATGATTTTATTGCGCTGAAAGGTAAAAAGAACATTGGAGAAGAACTAAATAAAAAGATGTCGGCATTGGCAGAAGCCAATGATTTGAGTGGGATAATCAATGTAGCTGATTTTTGTGATGAACGAAAATTAGGAAAAGATAAAGATTTGGTAGATACGGTAAGTAACTTGATTGGTGTATTTCAAAGTTCAGGACTGGATTTCGGAAAGAACCGCGCCAATGATGACGACTTGATGGGCGATGCTTACGAGTATCTTATGAAACACTTTGCCAGCGAAAGCGGTAAAAGTAAAGGTCAGTTTTATACACCTGCTGAAGTAAGCCGTATCATGGCTAAGGTAATTGGCTTACAACACTCTAAAAGTGTGAAAACCACGATTTATGACCCAGCTTGTGGATCGGGTTCACTGTTGTTAAGGGCATTGTCCGAAACAGAGAATGGCAATAGCGCCACGCTTTACGGACAGGAAAAAGACAACGCAACGGTAGGTTTGGCCAAAATGAACATGATACTTCATGGGCAGATTGACGTGGATTTAAAACAGGGAGATACCATTAATAATCCGCAACACAAGTCGAAAGATGATTCTAAGGTATTGGAGACTTACGATTTTGTAGTGGCTAATCCACCCTTTTCTACCAAATCGTGGTTGAAAAGTGCGCTGGAAGAAGATGTTTTTGGACGTTGGAATGCTAAGATAGGTGTGCCGCCCGAAAAGAACGGCGATTACGCTTTTCTGTTACATATTATCCGTACCATGAACCGCACCGGACAAGGCGCTTGCATTCTCCCACACGGTGTATTGTTCAGGGGAAATGCTGAAGCCACTATCCGCAAAAATATTGTGGAGAAAGGAGTGATTAAAGGTATTATTGGTTTGCCTGCCAACCTGTTTTATGGTACAGGTATTCCAGCCTGTATTATTGTGTTGGATAAAAAAGATGCCGCTTCGCGCAAAGGCATATTTATGATCGATGCCAAAGCAGGATTTGCCAAGGATGGACCGAAAAACAGATTGCGGGAGCTGGATGTACGCAGAATAACAGATGCATGGGAAGCACAAAAACCGGTAGCCCATTTTGCCCGCTTTGTGGAAAAAGAAGAAATTGTACGCAACGAATACAATCTGAATTTGCCACGCTATATCGAATCGGAAGATACGGAAATTGTACAAGACATAGAAGCGCACCTCAAAGGAGGATTGCCCAAACACGACATTGAACTGCTGCATCATTATTGGGAAGCCTGTCCGGGCTTGAAGGACGCATTGTTTACACCCGATACACAACGTGAGGGTTACATGAAACTGCAATGTGCCAACGGGCAAATAAGGGAAACCATTCAGCAGCACCCCAACTTTATTGCTCAGGACGAACGCTACAAAGCCCATTTCAATGAATGGAAAGCAGAGGTAACGGATATGCTTTATGGAATGAGTGCTGAAACCAAACCCAAAAACCTGATACAAGAACTGGGAGATTTGCTGTTGGAGAAATTTGCCAGCGACACCTTTTTGGTGGAAGCGTACGATGTATATGAGCAATTGCTCACCTACTGGAACGAAACCATGCAGGACGATGCTTACCTGATTGCAGCCGATGGTTGGAAAGCCGAGTTGTATACACCACAACACGCTGCCAAAAAGGACAAAGAGGGCAACCTGAAAAAGGTAAAAGAGAAAAAAGCAGCCACGCCAGAAGATGTGGTATGCGACTTGTTGCCTGTGTCGGTAGTGATTGATGCCTGTTTTGGAGAAATGAAAGCACTGATAGTGGCTGCCGAAGAAAAAATAGCCGAAGGCGAAACAGCACTCAATGAACTGCTGGAAGAAGAAGCCGAAAACTACATGGACAGCTCCAACTTTGCCAACGATACCATAAACGACGGAAATGTGAAAAAACGCATCCGCAACTTGAAAGGCAAAACCGATGCCAAAGCCGAAATAAAGGTACTGGAAAAATACCTGCTACTGAAAGAAGATATAGCCGATGGCAAACGGGTTCAAAAAGCCCTAAAATACGAATTGCTCGAAATGCTGGTAGCAAAATATGCTGTGCTGACCGAAGCGGAAACCAAGCAATTGGTAGTTGAAAACAAATGGATGGCTACACTGGCTGGCCTGCTTGAAAGCGAAATGCAACAAATCAGCCAAAACCTGACCACCCGTGTAAGCAAACTTGCCGAACGCTATGCACAAACCCTTTCGGTTATTGATGCTGATATTGTGGACATGGAAGATAAAGTAAAGAAACATTTGGCAATCATGGGATTTGCACTGTAAGTTATGGGAATAGTTAAACAAGGATATAAGCAGACAGATATTGGGATAATTCCTATGGATTGGGAAGTGAAAGCTGTATTAAATATTGCACCTCTACAAAGAGGTTTTGATTTACCAATAAACAATATTTCAAATGGACTTTACCCAGTTGTATTTTCAAATGGGATTCTTAAGTCTCATAAAGTATATAGAGTGAAAGGTCCCGGAGTTGTTACAGGACGCTCTGGAACAATTGGAAAATTATTTTATGTAGCAAAAGATTTTTGGCCACACAATACAACACTTTGGGTCACTAATTTCAAAGGAAATTCTCCGAAGTTTGTGTACTACTTGTTCAATCGACTGAATTTTAACACGTTGGCTACGGGCTCGGGAGTCCCAACATTAAATAGAAACGATATTCATGATTTGAGAATTGCAATTCCCAATTCGAAAGATGAGCAAACCGCTATAGGCACTGCCCTTAGCGATATAGATGCATTAATTGCTGCTCTAGATAAGAAAATAGCTAAAAAGCAACATATCAAGAAAGGTGCTATGCAACAACTACTTACCGGCAAAAAACACTTGCCCGGATTTAGTGGGAAGTGGGTGGAGAAGACATATAATGATATTTTTCAAAAAATACCTTCAAAAAAATTTCAAATCAGCTCTGTTCAGTATCTTGAATATGGCAAGTATAAGATTATTGACCAAGGGAAGAAAGATTTTATTGGTTATACAAATGATGAAACTAAATTATTTCAATGTGAGAAAGACGGAGTAATAATTTTTGGTGATCATACAAGAATTATCAAATATAGTAATTTTGATTTTGTCGTTGGGGCTGATGGGGTTCAGCTGTTATTATGCAAACAAGGGTTTTCTTGTAAATTCATTTACTATTTATTAGCAATATTTGAAATACCTAACACTGGTTACAATAGACACTTTAAGTTTCTAAAAGAGTTTAATTGCTTTTTACCTCAAAATAAAACAGAGCAAACTGCCATAGCCCAAATCCTTACCGATATGGACAATGAAATAGCACAGCTAGAAAAAGAACGGGATAAATACAAAGAACTCAAAGTAGGGATGATGCAGGTGCTGCTGACGGGAAAGGTGAGGTTGGTGTAAGAAAAATATAAAATCTGATAAATGGAAGTAAATCTACACTTTGAGAATGTTGGTATTGGAGATTGCCTATTGTTGCATTTAAGAGACAATGGACAAGAGTTTATAATGCTTATTGATTGTGGAAAGTATAATAGCAAAATCAAGGAACTATTTGAAGAAACGTATAAAATAACAAAGCTTGATAAACTAGTAATCACTCATTTTGATGATGACCATATTAAAGGTGTAATCGAACTGCTGAAAGATAGTCCTGAACTAAAAATTGAAGATATTTGGTTTAATTGTTTTAGACATTTACCTCAAGGTAATGAAATTGAACTAACAGACTTCCAGAAAACAAAAATTGAAGAATTGTATAGTGAACTTGGATCAAGATACAAGCCTGTTGAAACAGATATTACAGCTGAACAATCACTCTCACTGTCAAATATTCTTTCAAAAAATACGAATTGGAGTAGTAGTTGGAGTGATGAAAGAATATCGGTAGATAACCAAAAAGAATTTGATCTTGGACAATGGGGTAAAATACATTTATTATCTCCAACTGATAACGAAATTAAAGAGCTTGAGAATCTATATAAACTTGAGTTTTGCAAAAAGCTATATGATAAAGCAGATGACTTCTCAAGTGAGCAAAGAAATAGCATTTACGAATTACTATTACGCACTTTTGAGGATACGGATACTGAATTTCCTGAAGAAGAATATCCAATATCTTCCAAACAGCTTCTAAATAAAAGAGCAATTGAAGATTATTCTAAAACTGTTGTAAAGATAGATGATAATGAAACGAATAGAAGTTCAATTGCATTTATTTGGACATTAAACAATCACAAGATTCTTTTTTTAGGAGACTCTACGCCAGATATTGTTCTTAAACAGATACAATTGCATAAAGAGACAAATGGTATTACAGATTCTCCATTATTATTTGATGCCATAAAGGTTTCTCATCATGGGAGTAAACGAAATATTACAAACGAGCTATTGAATGAGATTGACAGTGAAGTGTATATATTTAGTGGAACCAGTCAAAAAAGACCAGATGAAATATGCATTTCTAAAATAATAAACAGAAAATTACCACAGGGTATAAAAGAAAGAAAGTTGTATTTTAATCACAAAAATGATATTGTGAAAAATTTCTCTGACAATATAACTATACAGAAGCAATTGGCATTCTCAATAATTATTGATTCTAAGGTTGAAATATAATGGAAACAGTGAATACTTTACATAATGCTACAGTAAAAATCGTTTGTGGTTCAGACAGAGGTACAGCTTTTTTTATTTCCAATAAACATCTTCTAACAGCCAGACACAACATCATTTCCTACTTAGTTAATCAAGAGGATATATTGATTGAGCTAAATAATCAAATGGTTCAATGTACGCTATTAGAACAAATTGAGAATATTGATTTTGTATTAATTGAAGCGGTTGAAGCAGAATCAAACTCTCATTTGGAGTTGGTTAATATGCCAATAGACAAGGGACTATCATTTCAATTTTATGGTTATTCAAACTCTCTAATTGGTCAACATACCGGGATTTCTTTGAAAATTAAAATACAAGATTATTTTCATCAAATTAATTCTGACTTTGATTCAACGGCACTTATCATTGACTCCTATCAACCTACAGTATTTAAAGGATTTTCAGGTTCTCCCGTATATGCAGCTGAAAATAAAGTTGTAGGCATCGTTGTAAAGAAATTAGATGGCTGCATTGGTTTTGTTTCAACAAAGTTAATCGTTGAAAAATCAACAAAAGTACAAGAGCTTGGTATCTCTGTTTTACAAAATCATTCTGACTTTATTGAAAATTCTTATAGTAAGCGTGCTAATAAAAAATTATTAGAAAAGGCTTTCAGATTAGCGGGTCAAAGATTCGAAAGGGAATTACATCAGCCCAATAATTTGTTAGAGTCAAAGTTTGAGCAACTATGGAATCTTGAGAAATATAACGAAATCACAAAATACATTACAGAAACAGATGAGTTAATAAAACAATTTATTCAGGATAAAAATATCAAAATACCTGAAAATATAAATCTTATCGAACAAGAATTGAATAATAATTCAGATTTGTTTTTTTTCTATTGGAGCATAAATAAAAATGAGAAAGTATATAATAAAGATGATCAATTAATCAATTTTGAAAAGAAAGAAATTGAACAAATGGACAGTTTCCGTTCAAGATTAAGATATATTCAAACAAACAGTTACAATCTTCAGAATTCATTTATTATAAAGGGGTTAGCCGGAGTCGGCAAAACTCATTTAATGTGTAAAGTATCCGAAACAATTATCCAAAACACGAATGTTTATTTATGTTTTGGAACTGAATTCAATGAAGTTGAAGATCCTATCACTCAACTTCAAAGAATTTTTGATTTTGAAAATTCTAATTTTCTTGAAATTTTAAATCAGGAGGCTGTAAATAAAAAAGTAAGATATATTTTTATTGTTGATGCACTTAATGAAGGAGCAGGTGATAATTATTGGTCACTAAGAATGCCTCAACTACTTTCCGAATTTTCAAAATATTCGAATATTGTAATTGTTACCACCGTAAGAAGCCCTTTTGAAAGAAAAATTTTTCCAACTTATTCTGGATATTATGATTTAAAAGGATTTGAAAATACTGACGAAGCTATAAATGTATATTTTGATCATTATGACATAAATAAAAGCGAAGTTAATTCGGATCATTATGATTTCAAGAATGGTCTTTTCTTGAAGATATTTTGTGAAACTCACTCAACACTACCATATTATGATAGAATAAATCAAAATACTTACACTAAGCTTTTTAGGGCATATATTCAAAGGAAGGAGTTTGATATTGCTAAAAAAATAGATGAAGATGAAAAAAGACGTTTAGGATTACAACTACTTAGAGATATAGCAAAATATTCAGTAAATAACTTAAATTGTGATGATATTGAACGTCAACAAGCCAGAAAATTTGCTGATAGATTATGTCCCTACAGGACTTGGTCTCATTCATTACTTTATGCAGTAATTTATGAAAATCTATTGTTGGAGAATATTGTGTGGAGTTCTGAATCTGAAAAATGGATTGACACACTATCATACGCATATGAAAGACTTGGAGACTTTTTGAAAGCAATATACACTGCTAATAGTGGAATTCAAAATAAAGAGTTATCAAAAAAACTTCAAAAGTTATTCGTGAATAGTAATAATGATTCAAAGGTTAGAAATTATGTGATTGCTCTGAATGTCGTATGGAATGAATTCTATGAAAGAGAACTGATTGATGACCTTGATTTAAGTGATAACCAACTATTCATTGAGTGCTTTATTGACAGTATCCCACTTCGTGCGAATATAAATGATACCTCATTTATCAGAAAACTCATTGATAAATCATTAGATAGAGAGTTTGGAGCCAGGTCTATTATAAACTTCTTTAGCTATAAACAGAATAATAACACAACAATTGGGTATATCCATTCTGTTTTGAAAAAAATGGATTTAGCCAAAAGAGATTTGGTTTGGACTACTTCGATCAATGAGTTATATGTAAATGGAGAATTGAGCCAATATTATTCAATAGAAATTATTCAAGACATAATACGAAACAAAACTGAAAAAGATTCCTTTCATTATGTTATTTTCTTGACCTGGCTATTATCATCTTCACATCCTGTCGTTAGAGATAGAGTCACCAGAATATTATATTATATTTTACGAGAAAAAAAAGGAATCATTACTAATCTACTTAATGCTTTTGATGGGGTAAATGATCTTTATGTTCTTGAAAGACTTTATTGTGCTATTTACGGTGTAGTATTAGTTTCAGAAGATCAAGCATTTATTGAACATATTGCTGTAGAGGTCTACAATAGGATTTATAAAGATAATAAACCACCATGCAATATCGTTCTGAGAGAATGGACATTGAAAATCTTAGACAGAGCAAAATATTTGGGTGTTCAAGTTGATTTGTTTGATAAATCTTTACCTCCCTTTGAAAATAATATAGAATTGCCCGCGGATGTTGATTTTGAATCATTTTTAGGGGAATCAAGAGGATCAAAAGCAATATACCAATCAGTATTTGGTTTTATGGATTTTGCAAGATATATAATCGGCACGAACTCTGATAATATGAGTGATCAATTTACAAAAAATAAACTAATTGATGGCTTAACTGGGGAGATTGCATTTTATAGTTTAAATGAAATACAAAAAATGATTATATCTGAGGTTCATAGGCTGGGTTGGAATGATGATTTAGGCAAGATAAATGAACAAGGTCTATCTTATAATAGATATAAGAATGATACTGAGAGAATTGGTAAAAAATACCAATGGTTAGCACTTTATGATGTTGTCGCAAGAATCACAGACAATTATCTATTGCATGATAGATGGTATAGTAATAAAATTCGAGAGAAAAATTATCCATGGTTAACAAGTTATCATTCATATTTTGACCCTACACTGCCAATCCATGAACTTGAAGCTAAATCGGAATTTGATATATTTCAAGAATTCGTTTCCCCCCAAATTATAATGGGTAATGAGAAAGAATGGTTAGAATCAAATGAAGAATTACCAGATTTGTTACATTTTGAACAAATAGATAAAAAAGGAGATAAGTGGATTTTATTATCAACATATGATTCATATAAGACTGAACAAGAGAATGTAACTAAAGAATTTTTTTTGAGATATGATTCTGTTTTTGTTACAGAAGAAAATGCTGAAGCCTTTCAAAAATGGGCAAAAGACAAAAACTATTATGGTCGTTGGATGCCAGAATGGCATGACAACATTGATTATATGTTATTTGAATATAATTGGTCTATTCAATACAATTCAATAGGCATTCAAATTAATGAAAATCCCGGTTACGATTGTCCATGTGAAGTTTTTGTTTCAACTGAGGCACAGCTACAAGAAGATGCGAATGGGACAAGTGAAGATTATTTAGGAACTACATTATTGCCTAATCATGATATGATGACATATCTTAATTTAAAACACAAAAACGAAAGAGGACTGATTTTCAACGACAAAAACGAACTTGTAGCAATTTACAACCGTGATATTACAAGAGGTCAAAAAGGTTTGTATATAAAACAAGATGTATTAGATAAATATTTGAGTGATAAAAAATACATATTGGCTTATTACATTCTCGGAGAAAAAAATTACAAAATAGGTGGTGGTTATCATGGAAGTTTCTTTAGTAGGGATTTGTCCGCAGCAGGTATTTATAAGGCAGGAGAATTAAGTGTTATACAACCTTTACATGTAATAGAGAAAGTTGTTGAAAATGAAATTGATTTACCTGATATAAGTGATATAAACTAAATATTTGATAATCTTCAAATTGATTAAAGAATGGAACAAATTGGCTCACGAGAAATTATTACCCAAAAGCGAATTATCAAACTATTTGAAAAGGAGCTGAAATATCATTCTATGGGTGATAGAACTGATTATGACAATAGTAATATTGAGGAAGAACAGTTACAAAAGTACCTGAAAGCAACTCAGCAATATTCTTCAGCCGAGATAAATAGTGCTATCAGTCAGCTAAAACGTGCTGCGGGCAATATTGCAGCCGGGTTGTATCATGCCAACAAAGAAGTGTATGGCTTGCTACGGTACGGGGTGAACGTGAGTGGTGAGGCTTCGGAGAATAAGAAATATGTTCACCTGATTGACTGGAAAAACCCGCAAGCCAATGATTTCTATATTGCCGAAGAAGTTACCGTAAAAGGGCGCAACACCAAACGCCCCGATTTGGTGATTTATGTAAATGGTATTGCCTTGGCTGTGATAGAATTGAAACGTAGTACAGTTTCAGTACATCATGGTATTCGTCAGAATCTGGATAATCAATCAGATGAATTTATCCCTCAATTCTTCACTACCGTACAATTGGTCTTTGCCGGTAACGAAACCGAAGGTTTGCATTATGGCGTGAACAATACCCCTGAAAAGTTCTGGTTGCGTTGGAAAGAACCGAATCCTGCCATATCCAATGAATTAGATCGTAGCACAATGCAATTTTTTGATAAAGGTAGATTGTTGGAATATATTCATGACTTTCTGATTTTTGATGGTGGTATCAAAAAAGCTGCCCGCCCCAATCAGTATTTTGCTATTCAGGCAGCCCGTCCCCGTGTGAGAACCAAAGATAGCGGGATTATATGGCACTCACAAGGCTCGGGAAAAAGCCTCACCATGATATGGCTGGCTAAATGGATACGGGAAAATATCGATGATGCCCGTGTGGTCGTAATAACCGACCGTGACGAATTGGACGAACAGATAGAAACAGGCTTTAAAGGAGTAGACGAAAAGATAGCAAGAGCCAAATCGGGTGCTTCGCTGATCTCCATGTTGAACGATGCCAATCCTTGGTTGATTTGTAGCCTGATTCATAAATTCGGGAACAAAACAGACAGTGATTTACCCGAAGTTGGCAGTAAGAAAGCCAATAAGTCATTGGAATTATACCTGAAAGAAGTGCAGGACAAACTTCCTCAGGGCTTTAAACCCAAGGGAAACATCTTTGTGTTTATTGATGAGTGTCACCGTACACAGGGTGGCATGTTGCACGAAGCCATGAAAGCCATTATGGGAGAAGATGTCATGTTAGTGGGTTTTACGGGTACACCGCTTCTGAAAACCGATAAAAAGAATTCGCTGGAAACTTTCGGAACTTATATACATACCTATAAATTCGACGAGGCTGTAGATGACCGGGTGGTGTTAGACTTACGCTACGAAGCTCGGGATGTACCTCAATACCTAGGCAGTAAAAACAAAATAGACGAATGGTTCGAAAACCGAACCAGTGGTTTATCCAATGTCGCCAAATCCTTACTGAAAGATCGTTGGGCACGTATGGAAAAGCTCTTTAGTAGCAAAGAGCGTATGCAGCGGATTGTGGCTGACATTTGTACGGATATGGATACCAAACGTCCGTTACAATGCGGTTACGGGAATGCTATGTTAGTGGCAGATAGCATTTATCAGGCTTGTCGTTTCTGGGAACTGCTTCAGGATACTGATTTGAAAGGTCATTGTGCTGTAGTAACCAGTTATGAGGCTAATGCATCCGATATTAAAGATGAAGCAACAGGAGCCGGTGATACGGAAGAAAAGGTAAAATATGAAATTACCAAACGTATGATGGGCGATAAAACTCCCGAACAGTTTGAAAGATGGGCAAAAAATGAATTTATCGAACACCCGGCTTCCATGAAATTGTTGATTGTAGTGGATAAATTACTCACCGGATTTGATGCTCCTGCGGCAACATATCTTTACATAGATAAAAAGATGCGGGATCATAATTTGTTTCAGGCTATCTGTCGTGTAAACAGAGTAGATTCGGAAGAAAAAGATTTTGGTTATATCATCGATTATCAGGATTTGTTCGGTAGCATCCGTACAGCTATTGAAGATTATACCTCCGAAGCCTTTGACGGGTATGACAAGGAAGATGTAAGCAAATTATTGAACAATCGCCTGACAGAAGGTCGTAAAGGATTAGAAGATGCTTTACAGGCTGTTGTCACACTTTGTGAAGTCGTAGAACCACAAACACGTGAAGGATTCTTTGCCTATTTCGTATATAAGGAAACCACGGCTCCTGAAGATCAAAATGCAGAATCAGAAGCTAATGTGGAAAAGCGTGAGAAGTTTTACAAACTTGTTTCTACACTGGTTCGCAGGTATATTGATATTGCTAACGATATGGTGAAAATTGGATATAGTCCTGCTGAATCTGCTGAAATAAAAAGCTTGGTTGACTTTTACAATGATTTGAAAGACGAAATTAAATTGAAAAGTTGTGATGCGCTGGATTTGAAATTCTATGATCCGGCTATGCGTCAGTTGATTGATAACTATGTGCGCGCTGAAGATAGTGAAGATATATTCAAGCTGGAAGATATTTCTTTCCTGGAATTGATTGATTTGGAAGGTGAAGATGCGATTGATAAGTTACCTGTTCAAATAAAAAACAATCAGCGTTCGGTAGCCGAAACGCTTGTTGCCAATATGCGTAAGATGATTATCAATGAACGTCCGAACAACCCTGCTTACTTTGATAAAATATCTGAACTGCTTAATCAGTTGATTCTGGAACAAAAGGAAGAAAAAATTTCCTATAAACAGATGATTGATAGGATGATTGAAAAGATAAAAGAAGTCAGAGGGAAAATCAAAACCAAGTATCCTGCAACAATCAATACTTCGGGTAAGCAGGCACTTTATGACAACTTGAATCAGAATGAAGATACCGCTTTACAAGTTCACGATGCTGTTGTTACCTATGCAAAACATGGTTGGAGGAATAATGATGTTCCAGCAAAAATGAAACAGGTACGAAAAGCAGTAAAAAATACTATACCGGATAAAGACGATGAAACACTGAGTGAAATCATGAGTATAATAATTGCTCATAAAGAGTATTGATGGAAATTATTACTGTAAATAAAATCCCTGTTGAAGTGGAGTGGAAAGATATTAAAAACATCCACCTGACAGTTTACCCACCCGATGCCCGGGTGCATATTTCCGCACCTATGAGTATGCAGCTTGATTCGATACGCCTGTATATCATCACTAAATTGGAATGGTTAAATAAGCGTATTGAGATGATTCGAAATCAGGCACGTCAAACAGATAGGGAATATGTTTCGGGAGAAAATCATTATTACAAAGGTATTCGTTATCGTTTGAATGTAATGTATCAACAGGCTCCTCCTGCTGTGGTGATCAATGGGACTCAGTTTATTGATTTGTATGTTCGTGAAGGTTCAACGCTGGAAAAACGGTCTGAGGTTATGCGTGAATGGTATCGTGCAGAACTAAAAGCCACACTCCCCATTATGATAGAAAAATGGGAAGAAATTCTTGATATTAAAGTAAAACATTGGGAAGTAAAGCAAATGAAAACCCTTTGGGGAAGTTGTAATCACAAAACACAACGTATTATTTTCAACTTAGAATTAATCAAGAAACCAACACACTGTATCGAGTATATAGTTGCCCACGAAATGACGCATTTAGTGGAGCGACTGCATAATTCTAAATTCACAGCCATACTTGATGCACATATTCCTACGTGGAGGTTATTGAAAGATGAGTTGAATGAGTTTGTGGTGTAGGATAAAATCGTCTGAATACAAATCATGGAAGATACACTTTATATAATTGGTAATGGATTTGACTTGTACCACGGTATTCAAAGTTCATATTATGATTACATGAAATACATTATTGTGTATTATCCATACTGAAGTTATTATAAAATATTTAATTGAAAAAGAAATAGATTGGTGGAGATTTGAACAAAATTTAGGAGAATTGAATATCAATAGCATTACCAATATATTTTATGATGAAATAATAGAACAAGAGAGTGAAATTTATGATGATACAACTTATGACAATGAGAATTCTGATTTTCTTTTTTATAAAATAAATGATGAAGTAAAAGATGATTTATTCTCTGATTTAGAATTTATAAATATTGAGATAGAAAAATCTTTTTGTAATTGGATTAAAAAATTGAAAGTAGAATCAAGAAATTATAGACTCTTAGAAATAAACACAGAAGCCTTATTTCTAAATTTTAATTATACAGATTCATTGAGAGAAATTTACAATATCAACAATGAAAGGATATTTCATATACACGGGACTTGTCATAATCCAATTTATGGTCACAATATGCAAAATCCTATAAATTATACTGGTGAAATAAATGGATTAATCCACGACATTGAAGATCAGATTATTTATTACTTTGAGAGTAACAAAAAAAATGTGAGAAGAATAATAGAAAATAATAAAAGTTTTTTTTATTCATTAAGTAAAATAAACAGTGTACATATAATTGGTCATTCATTAAATGATATTGATTTACCATATTTCGAGGAAATATCTAATCATTTAAAAGATAATGCTAAATGGTATGTTACTTTTTACAATAAAGAGGACTATAATCATCACTTAAATCAATTATCTGCAATAAACTTACTGCCTACAAATACAACTGTTATTCATATTGACAAATACAATTCATTATTTTCATTTGCAGGTGCGGTTTTGTAAATATTTAATTAAATACACACTATGTTTGGCATAGTCTGTGACTACGTAATGCTAGAAGGAAAGCTATGATTTCCATATTCTTTTTAGATAGCAATTTATAAAAAAAATACAGCTGCAAACACACACCTGCTAGCGCACTTTTGTAAAGTGTACCAATACCAAGTTATTAGAACCAAAGGTCAGGCTATGCCTGTCAGTAAATTACGGGTAGTTCCATCGAGTCAACCGCCGGCAGGCAAAAATCCTCACCCTTTCTCGTCAGCTCGCTACGCATGCCGAAGCGCAGGGCTTGCACAGTTTTTTTGCCTGCCTCCGCACAATCCACGCTGCTGTTGTTTTTTCTGTCACACTTTTTGCAATCGACCCACAATTGGCACATTGCTTTTCTCGTTCCTCAAAAAAATCAATAAGCCAACCCACCCACAGGCAAAAAAGAAATCAGGCACTCCAACCGCCACCACCGTACCTGAAATGCGCCAGAAAAAAACAACCCGAAGCTATTGTACATAACATGTAGTTATGGTCGTTCCCTTGACCGAAAGCAAATCAATAGGGAAGCCGATAACCTAATTATGTATAATAGCCGCACAAGATCAACGCTTTTGCTGCGCTGCCCGAAGAGCCTCAAGATTTCCCCACCACCCATCAGTTGTGCAGAAAATAAAAAACATTTAGTTGCTTGTTTATCCATGTGCTTGCAGTATATGATTTCCATTTTCGCTCCATTTCGTTCCAGGAGCTGCGTTCGTTCCTCACGCTGACCCCTGATACTGCATTGCACTTTCATTCCAATCATACACTTCAGCACCCCGCGGCTTCAGGAAATACTCATTTCCGTTTCGCAAGCTTCATTCATTCCGTTTTCCCCAAGCCCTTTTCTCACGCATTTCCAATGGTATGTTTTTAATTTCTGCATCGAGTTAGCCCCATTAATCGCCTGAAGGCAGAGCAGAAAGTAATTACATCTTATCGGTGCGTAGTTCAGGTGTTCCGCAAATATAAGAGCCACAATAAGACCCCACCGCCCATTAGTTGTGCAGAATAATAAAACATACAGGGTTGATTTATCCATGTGCTTGCGGTATATGCATTCACTCAAGCACATTACATTTCAGGAACTACGTTCGTACCTCACTCCGAACCCTTACATTTCATTCCGCTTTCATTTCATGCATACACCTCAACACCGCACAGCTTCGGTTGTTTCCTTCCTTTCCATTCCGCAGGCTCCATTCATACAGTCAGTCACTACCCAAGCCACTTTCCTACGCATTTCCAGCGGTATGTTTTTATTTTCAGCGACGAGTCTCCAATGAGATAGCAAAGGCAGAGTTGTAAGAAATTGCATCTAACTGGTGGGGTATTCAGCCATAATGCTAACTCGGAAATAATGCCCCGAAAACCACTTATGACTTTTATGCTTGTTTACTTTTGGTGGAGGCATAAAAGTCACAACAGATTTTCAAATGGGGCATCGGACACAACCCATTTTTTTCCTCGCCTGACACTTCGAGCCCCGGTATCCACTCAAAAAAAATGCGTTGTGATAGAGTTTAATAATATTGAAAAGTAAGAATAAGTTTTCGGGACTAATTCTTACTTTTTTTAATGCTAATTACGGAAAACTTATTTCCTACTTTCCAACAATTGAAACAGTTTCAATTTAAGTTATATGTTGAAATTGAACTAAATGCCCCAAAACAATATACCTGTTTTTAAAGACCCAGTTTTTTTGACTAAGAAAAAACAGGCAAACTATTTTTGAGTAGGGACAGCGGTTAAACTACATTTAGCGTTTAATTATTTGCTACCGCCTGAATAAAATAATTGCAGCTAAATAAAGTTCTGTTTTTTTAGCCCTTCGTGCAATAAAATACATGTTTACACTTCGTGTTTGGAAAAATGTGGTGCTTATTATTTTGTTCATAATTGGGATAAATAGAAAAAGTTTGTTGACAGTCTTTTATGTCTTCATCATTTTGATAATTTGTTTATTTAATATTTTATTTCGATTTGTTGCACTACTGACACATTATTTATTGTTGGCTTGATGACAAGATTGTTTGTTTGCATGTTGACAAGATTGCAAGATTGCAAGATTGCAAGACTTCTTGAATTCATGTTGTCAATCTATCAAACCCTAAAACTAACTATCATTCTACCTAGATTTATTGTTGACTAGAAAGTTGCAAAGCAATCTTTCAAGTAAATTGAAACAACAAATAAACCTCTTTTCAAACTGTCTTAGTCTAGCACAGCATGTCTCCGTTTGTCCTATATACAGCTATGGCACAATTCAGAAATAGAAACTAATTTTGCTCTATCATGAAAGGAAAGAATTTCAATAAACTACATGCAGGATTTAAAGCTAATCGTATTTGCATTTAGCAAATGGCAAGTTGTATTTTGAGATGCTTGAAATTCTTTCAGCATCTCAAAATGACTTGCCCTTTCAGGGAGAAAAACACCTCCAAAGTCGGTGTTTTATAAGAAGTATTTATGGAGCAAATAGCTCAAAAGTAATATTCAAGAGGTATGAACAAAAAAGAGAATGAATTGACACGTAAAACTGGAGCTGGGAGGAATCTGAAGAGTGATCCTGCTATATTTCGTCATACCATTAGCCTTAATGAGGAACAAAATGCCGCATTTTTAGGCCGCTTTGATGAGTCAGGAATGAAAATAAAAGCGCATTTTATTACTGCTTGCATCTTCGATAAAGCCATTCGTGTAGTCAAACAGGATAAGGCAGTGATGGATTATTATATACAATTGACAACTTTTCACTCACAGTTTCGTGCTATTGGGGTCAATTATAATCAGGCAGTGAAGTCCATTAAATTTGCTTTTGAAGAGAAAAAAGCCCTTTACTATCTGGCCAAACTGGAAAAAGCAACCTTAGAATTGGTTGTGTTGAATCGTCAAATTATAGATTTGACAGATAAACTTGAAGTGAAGATATATGGTTCTGCAGATACAGAACTGGCAAAGAGTGATGTCAATTTGAAATGATAATCAAAATGGTTGCAAAAATAAGTTCAGGTAGTTCCATTTTTGGAGCATTGGCATATAATCAAACCAAGGTAGATGAGCATCAAGGGAAAGTAATTCTTACCAACCGGATGATAGAACCTCAAGATGGCAATTATAAGGTAGGTATCTGTATGCATTCGTTTGAACCCTATCTGACTGCGAATCAAAAAACCGAAAAGCCAATTCTACATATTTCATTGAATCCTGACCCAAAAGATGTATTGACCGATGAGCAGTATTCTGAAATTGCACAAGAGTATATGCAAAAATTGGGTTATGGAGACCAGCCTTATATTGTTTACAAACACGAAGATATTGACCGCCATCACCTTCATGTCGTATCGGTTCGGGTAGACGAGAATGGCAAGAAGTTGGATCATAATTTTGAATATCGCAAATCAATGGAAATTTGTCGGAATCTGGAGCAGAATTACAACTTGGTAGCTGCAGATAAGAAAGATCAGCAAGGTGAACTTTCCATCAAACGGATACAATACGGTGAGGGAAACCTGAAAGCACATATAGCCAATGTCATTCGTCCTTTAGTGAAATCGTATCAATTTCAGAGCTTAGGAGAATACAAGGCTATATTATCCCTTTATAATATTATTGTCGAAGAGATTAAAGGTGGAGTAGAGGGCAAACAATATAACGGATTGGTTTATTCAGCTATCGATAATCAAGGAGAACGCATAGGCAAACCTTTCAAATCATCTCTCTTTGGGAAAGCGGTAGGTTATGAAGCCTTGCAACAACAAATGGTTCAATCAGTAGAAATCATAAAAGAGAAACAATTGAAAGGAAGAACCAAAGCAATAGTGACCAAAGCGATGCAATTACCTTTAAGTCGAACTGATTTTGAAAAATGTCTTGCTGCTAACGGTATGAATGTTGTGTTCCGGCAAAATGATGCAGGACGTATCTATGGAGTAACATTTATAGACCATCAAAATAAATGTGTGCTCAATGGTTCACGTTTAGGCAAAGAGTTTTCTGCAAACGTATTTAATGAACTTTTCCCATTCTCTAAAGAGGATAAGAACATGGGATTGCAACAACAGCCAGGTAATAATATTGGATACGCTGATGAGCCTGATTCCAGGTCTCAACATGATGCAGATAACTTAGATGCATCTCTCAACATTTTCAGCATGGAGACTAATAATGGTACAGATTCGGAAGAAGAAGCTTTTATCCGCAGAATGAGAAAGAAGAAAAGGCACAAAATGTAAATGACAGGGAATTAGACGGATTAAGTTTAACGAACTCTATCAAGCTCAAACGTTCTAACAAAATAGAAACAGGAAAAATACTATAAGTATTTTTCCTGTTTCTAAAATTACGAGCTAAAATAATATTGACATAATGTGAACTGAATTTGGTATTCTATATCCTGAACATTTTCTCTATCCCTTGTAATTTTCCTGCTAATGCCTGCATATCATTACTAATTTTACTGTCGGTAATACGAGCATAGATTTGTGTAGTTTTAATATTAGTATGTCCAAGCATCTTACTTACAGTCTCAATTGGGACGCCTTTTGCCAACGTGATCGTCGTGGCGAAAGTGTGTCTCGCTAAGTGAAATGTCAACTCTTTATCAATTTCACACACGTCCCCAATTTCCTTCAGGTAAGAATTCATTTTCTGATTACTCAAAATCGGAAGTAATTTGTCATTGGGTGATACACCTTTGTATTTCTCCAAAATCATTTTAGGAACATCTAACAAAAGAATATTTGATTCAACTTTAGTTTTTTGTCGTTTGGTCATAATCCATAAGTTGCCATCAAAAGAGGTGCGAACATTCTTCTCAGTAAGGTTTTTTACATCGATATAGGCAAGTCCTGTAAAGCACGAGAATATAAAGATATCGCGAACAAGCTCCAATCGTTTTGTTACAAACTGCTTCTTCAATATTTTTTCAACATCTTCTTGAGTGAGGTAACCGCGATCCACCTTTGTCAATCGAATTTTATAATTTGCAAAAGGATCAACGACAATCAATCCGTTGTTACGAGCAATAAGGATGATGCGTTTGAAAAATTGCATAAATTTTGCTGTTGTGTTGGCATTACAGCTTGCTGTTGTCAACAAATAAATTTCAAAATCACATATGAAGATGTTCTTAATTTCCTTCAACGAAATGTCTGTAATCTGATATTTGAGTTGTATGAATTTTTGAAGATGTTTACGAGTAACTTCATACTTCTGGTAAGTGGCGGCAGATTTGCTGATACCTATAAGTTTAAGAACATCGTCATTGTGCCTTTGGAAAAGGGCTAAAAGTGTTTCGTGATGCTCACTAATTCCCAAAAACTCATTTTTCACCTTCTCGGCAGTAACATAATTGTCTTTGCGTTGAAGTTCATGATAAATACCATGGAGGGAAGCTTTAATTTGTTCTAGTTGAGCATTGTATTGTTTGTTCTCAGACGAATGCCCAATAACTTTACCCATTTTTACACTCCAACTCGTTGGTTGAATTTCTAATTTGGTATTGAATTGCGCAATGATACCATTTACTGTAACACGGGTAACAATTGGCATTCTACCATCTTTTCTAATTGCATTCCTTTTCAAGTAAAAAAGGACTTTAAATGTACTCTTCATAATTTCATTTTTTAATCGTTACAAAACTAGTTTATTGATTGAAAATGAAATAATTGCAGTGCGGACAATAGGTGTCAAATGTATGCCAAAAAGGGACTTTCTGTGACCTATTTTTGATTTTAAAAAAGGTCACGATTTAGTCCTAAAAAAGTGTCTATTTATGACTAAATTTTGTCTTGTATAGTAACAAAATTACAAGGTAGGAAGATGAAAAAACCCTACAAAACGTTGATTTTGTAGGGTTTGGCTTATGGACGTCGTTTTTTGACTTATCCTTTTGGCGGAGAGAGAGGGATTCAAACCCCCGGTACCTTGCAGTACGG
>Ga0302296_1000672_pt1 | contig 27255 bp, 18 predicted proteins | sample III_Fen_N3_1_FD_194546 | JGI IMG/M metagenome (GOLD analysis project Ga0302296, IMG submission 194546) | Peat permafrost microbial communities from Stordalen Mire near Abisko, Sweden - III_Fen_N3_1 | ecosystem: Environmental > Terrestrial > Soil > Wetlands > Permafrost | place: Sweden: Abisko...
AATGGGTAATAGAATCAGAACAAATACCGAATGTTCCTACCAATTTCACATCGTGAGAGCCTGTAGTGCTGAAGTTTACGTTATTCACGTTACTGCCTGTTGCTGAAGGAATAGAAGCCGAAGGACCGAAATCCCAAGTGAGTGTAGCGTTTGGACTTCCAGCTAAAATTTCACCTACAAAATCAACCGAGTTTCCGAAGAAACACAAAGAATCGTCGTAGGTAAAATCAACTTCCAGCGGATTGTTGAAGATAAACGGCATCACGGTAGTATCGCTGCACGGCCACCCCGGATTCACAATCAATGTAACGTTGTAAGTGCCCGGAGAAGGGAAGGTGTAAGTTGGTTCAAAAGCAGTACTTACATCGGTTGTAATGCCTGAAACACCAAAATCCCAAGCGTAACTTTGCCCGCCCCAGCTTTGGTTATCAAATGTAAAGGTTAAACCTTGGCAGTAAGAAACAAATCCGGGAGAGTTTTCCTGATCGGTAACCACGGCTTGTAGTTCAACAATACAATTCACTACGCGGAATAAAAAGTCACGAGTGGTTGAAGCAATCTGCACACCGTTTCGGTATTCCTTTACGCGAATTCCAACAACGTATAAACCTAGATTGTTGGCATCTACAAACAATTCACCGGTTACGGGATTAATGGTAGTTGTAGATCCCGGACCTAAAGGCACCGCTGCGTTAAAACTTCCTGCCCAGCTTACGAGCGGATAATTCGGAGCGGGTGGTGGAGCGGGAGCAGGATTGATACCATTTGCTCCGGCGAAAGGCGTTACTAATTCATACGCCAAACTATCTCCGTCGGGATCGGTGGCGCTGTGGTCGAAAATCAAATCTTCGTTATTACACAATACCAATGGCGGATAATTGGTGAATCTTGGTGTACTGTTCACCAACGCATTTGAATTGGTACCCGTTATAAAAGTTGAAAGCGTTAATCCGGTGTCGTCAGGATTGTTGAGGTTGGTCACATTCGGACCGCGACAACAACGCTGATAAGCAGCCGTGTATCCACCTGGAGTAGGTGGCAATGTGATAATGGTAGTATAAATAGCGCGTTCAGCACAAATTCCCGAAGGCGGTGTAACGCACGGATTATTAAAAACGACCTGTAAGTTGTTACTACCCGGAAACGGTACACTGACTTCTTGCACCAATTGATTGTTCGAATTGAAAATCCCTAAGCTAAGCGGATTGTCATACGCTGCCCCTGTAGAAGCACAGTCACGGTAGAGTGCAATGTGGATACGGTATTGATCTCCACCCAAGTAGTCATACCAAATTTCACCGCCTATAATGTGCGAAGCAAAGACATTCACAGGAATGATCAGGAATAATATGCTATACAGTAATAAACGTTTCACAATTGAGTAGACGAATTGTTTGTACAAAAGTTGTGATCTTTCTGCGATAATCGTACCAAAAAACTCGATTATTGATTAAACGGTTCATTTTAAGGGATGAAAGACATTTATAGTAGTATGTTGGATGCTAAATTTTTGATGCTGGATTGGTTTCTCCTCTTATCTAAAAGATTGCTTCGATAACCAATTTTCCGTCGTTTACTGTAATTGTATTCTTACCTGAATCTCATCAAAAATCAAGCATCAAAAATCAAACCTACTTGCTAATTGAATAAGTCAAACTCACGAAAGACACGCCCAAACAATTCAATCGAAAAGACCTTTTAGCGAAATGAAAAAAAAAACGCAATTTTAGGCGCTTGATATGAAACAGCTACTCGTATTTTGGTTTTTGGCAATCACAATTCCCTTGACGGCTCAGCGTGGGGTAGCAAACTATACGCGAGAAAACGGATTGATTTCAAATGAAATCAGTGATGTGGCTTACGACAATAAAGGTTTTTTGTGGATTGCCACCGATAAAGGTATCGACCGTTTCGACGGCCAGCGATTCATTCACTTTCAGCACGATCCCGACGATAAAAACACGATCTGCACCAACCGCATCATGCGTATTACCTTTGATCCGAAAGGATATGTGTGGGCTGCTACGATGAACGGTGGACTGATTCGCATTTCGACCAAAACACTGCGTGTACACAATTACATGTACCAAAAGGGGAATAAAAAAGGGATTGCAGACAATCGTTCTACGGCTATTTTTATTGATAGCGATCGCGAAACCTGGATTTGTCCGCATTACCGTGGGTTGGATTATTACGATTCCAAACGCGATTGTTTTGTCAATTACCGACCTACCGATCAATTTCCGAATCTCAATCCGCGCTATGCCAACTTATTTTCTTCGGTTATTGAAGACCGCAATGAGAAAGGATTGTTTTGGTGTGCGTCACTCGATGGATTGTTTTCCTTTAACAAACGCACCAAAAAATGGAAGCATTTTCCGGTAAAAGAGACTACCTTTTTGGAAATCTTTACACCAATCGGTTTTGAAGGTGCTATGCGGTGTCTGGAGCAAGACGGAAAGGGAAATTTGTACATCGGCACTTGGGGCGGAGGTTTGTTGTATTTCGACAAATACCAAGGGTTGTACCGTCGTTTTATCTACCAGAAAGCCGAACCGCCAAGTGGTTTTAGAAACAATATTTCAGATCTCAAATGGCGCGATACACGTTACTTATATGTGTGTGCCACGAGTTATGAATTTTTGTTGTTCGATACCAAAACAAAGGAATTCATTCATTACGACGAATCTGAAAGATCCATCATTTTGCCGCATCGAATGGCGCGTTTCGGGAAACAAATTGCCATTGCCGGTAGCGAAAGTGGTATTTTCGTTCACAACGAATCGTTGATTTTCGGCAGGCATGAGCGCTTTCCGTTCGACTTACAGCAAATCGTATTTCATCCCACCCAAAAAGAATGGCTCGCAACCAACTCAAGTAATAACGGTGAGGCTTATTTCTACCGAAACGGCAAAGGAAAAGTGGTTCAATTGTTTTCAGGACAACGAGACGATGAATTTTTCTTTTCCCAGCCGCATTACATGGGGAAAAACGGATACGTGATCGTCGCTTCTGACCGGATTGTGCGTTTCGACCCAAAAACAGGTTTGCGTGAATTGGCGTTATTTGATCAGTTTAAGTACCAAGTGCGGATGCATGCAACGATGCCCTTATCTTCCTATAATGATGGCGATTCGGTGTTGTGGATCGGATCAAAATACGGTGGAATACTGCATTATTCCTTTAATACCGGAAAATTAACCTTGATCCAGCAGGATAAGCAGCATCCATCAAACGGACCATTGCACGATTCGTGGTTTTTTTGCTTTGCGAAGTATGAATCCACGCTTTATTATGGTTACGAAGAAGGAATTGGCGCCATTGATTTGAAAACAAAAACGTTCTTTAAACCCGATTTTGCCGAAATGCTCCCGCGCGATCAAATGCGTAGCATGACCATTGATAAAAACGGAATATTATGGGTTGGAACCATGGCAAATGGTGTGTTGGTAGTAGATATTCCATATAAAAAAGTCGTTCGCCGCATTACAGCTAAAATGGGCTTGCAAACCCAGCGTGTTGATCAGTTGTTGTTTGATAAACACAATCAGGTTTGGGTACTGAACCCGAGTTGCGTGGCCATTATCAATCGTTCCGATTATCGTATTCAATCGCTCGAAAACCAAAATGGAATGACCGGAATTTACGGTATTCATCTGCACAATGATTACTTGTATTTTTTGCAAAGTAATGGTTATGTGGTAAGTAGATCAGGAGCGAAATTGCCACATATCAATGTTCCGAAACCGTATATCCAACGGGTCAGAGAATTGAATGATCAACCGTTTACCGAAAACAAATCTGTATTCGATTTTTACCAAAACAACCTTGGTTTTGAATTCGGGGTACTCGACTACTCGAATAGCATGAACAACTTTGTGAGTTACCGATTGAAAGGATTGGAGCAAAACTGGCACAGCGGTAACGGGAAAGACGAAGCGACTTATTACAACCTTCCGGGCGGAAAATATGTGTTTCAGGTAAAAATCATCGAAGACGGACGGTCGTATATTGCGGCGTATTCGTTTGAGATTATTCCGCCATTTTGGAAACGTTGGTGGTTTATCATGATTACGGCATTGCTGATTACGGCGGGAATTTGGTTCTACATCCGTTTACGAATCAGAAGGGTAGAGAGCACCGAGCGTATGCGTACTGAGTTCAATCGCCAGATCAATGAAATGGAATCTAAAGCCTTACGTGCACAGATGAATCCACATTTCTTGTTCAATAGTTTGAATTCCATTCGACTGTTTATTCTGAAAAACGAAGTAGAAAGTGCTTCAGATTACATCGCCAAGTTCTCGAAACTCCTGCGAATGATCCTGAATCACTCGCGGCAAGATATGATCACGGTGTACGACGAAGTTCAAACCTTGAAACTGTATCTAGAGTTTGAGCGATTGCGCTTCGATAAAGGGTTTGAGTTTGATTTGCAAATAGACGGACAGGCTGTTCTCGACTGTTATCTTCCGCCGATGATCATTCAACCTTTTGTTGAAAACGCCATTTGGCACGGATTAATGCCACGCCCTGACGATAAAGGGTACATTCACGTTTCGTTCCGGAAAGAAGACGGACATTTACTAGTAAGCGTGCGTGATAACGGAATCGGAAGGCAAAAAGCACGTGAGAATAACCGAAAAGCCTCCTTGAAAGAAGGTTCCGTGGGTTTACAGATTACCAAAGAACGTTTGCGCACACTTACGCGCCGAACGGGCAGGTTAAATGATTTCGCGATTGTGGATTTATACGATGAGAATCAGCAACCTATCGGAACTTTGATTAAATTGAACTTTGAAATAGAAGAAAAATGAAATTAAGAGCAATACTTGTCGACGATGAAAAACACAGTTTGGAAACAACTTCCATTCTGATTCGCAAATTTTGTGCGGATGTGGAGATCATTGCCGAACTCAATCAACCAATAGAAGCGGTAGAAGTGATCAATCGTGAAGAACCGGATTTGTTGTTTTTGGATATTTCAATGCCGCAAATGAACGGTTTCGAACTTTTGAATGTGCTCACTTACAAAGATGCCGATGTGATTTTTACCACCGCTTACGACGAATATGCCTTAGAAGGATTTAAACATGGCGCAACCCACTATTTGGTAAAACCCATTGAAGCATCAGATTTGGTAGAAAGTGTGCAGCGTGTGAAAAAGAAACGCATGGAAAAAAAGCAACAAACTGCCAACAGCGTAGGGTTGAAGCCGAAAATTCCGATTTCCTCGCTCAATGGTATCGAATTGATAGAAGTAGAACAAATTATTCGTTGTGAATCGGACGGTAATTATACCACGATAGTTCTTCCGACTAGAAAAGTAACGGTTTCTAAAACCTTAAAGGAAATTGAAAAACAGTTGGTCGATTTTCCGTATTTCTTCCGGTTGCACAACTCGCATTTGGTGAATCTGAACCATGTAGCCAAATACATTCGTGGCGAAGGCGGTTCTGTAATTCTCACCAACAATGAAGAAATTGGGGTTTCACGCAGCAAGAAATTTGAGCTTCTTGAGGTGTTAGGGATAAATTAAAATGATTTGATGCTAATTCGTTTCAGTTCGTCATTTACTCATCGAATCTTGGATTTTACATATTTCGATTAAGTCATTTAATTAGAAGCATTAACTTTACAAAAAAAAGCAGGTATGAAAATTTTGTTACTCGCCCTCGTATTAAGTATTTCATCTGTAGTTGTCTACGGACAAAACGGATTATTGAGAACAATTGGCGGAGCGGCCAAAAATAAAGTAGAACAACAAGATTTTAATTCTACCCGCACGAATAAAGAGAAGTTAGACAACGAAGATCGTCCGAAAACGGCTCCTGCACCACCTCCATCAGAGTCAGTTGTAGATTCTACGGAGACTCCAATCGCCCCTCAAAGCACACAAGGCGAATACGATGAAAGTTACAGTTTCAAGCAGAAATTGAGCTACGAAATGGAATCGTATACCGAGAAAAAAGCCGGTAAAATGAACATGAGCTATTTTTATAGTGATGGAGCGATCATGACGACTATGCCGGTTCAAAACATTTCCATGATTTTCGATTTCGGTCATGAAACGATGATTATGTTGAACGAAGGCGAGAAAACAGCAATGGTTATGCCTAGCAAAGCTACTGAAACTGCTATGAGTCGTCAATCGGAAAAAAGCAACGCCACTTCTACTGTTACAAAAACAGGTAAGACCAAGAAGATTTTAGGTTATACCTGCGATGAATACTTGATTTTAAGCGAAGACACGAAGTCATTGGTTTGGGTAACTACCGAAATTGGAATTGATTACAACAAAGCGGCAAAAATCATGGGAGGTCAAGGCGGCCCGAATGCTGGATTTGGAGATCTTGGCGATAAAGGATTGATGATGGAAATGACAAGCTTCAAAAAAGAAGTTGCTCAAATGCACATGATTCTTACCGAGTACAAAGAAGAAACCACTACGAAATCATTGAGTGGTTACACTGTTACGTCTCACTAAATCGTTACAACGGAAAATCAAACGGATTGGGAAATTGATACTGATATCCCAATCTCAACGATTTTTCGCTATTGATCAGTTTCGATTCACCTTGAGTGTCTTCAAATAGCGGAGGATTAAGCTCTAGTTTTCCTGCCATCCACGTGTAATATTCCCCTCGAGTTGGGTGTTCCGGTGAGCAACCGTTGATCGTTTCTCCCCACAATTGATGTTCAATAACGTGTTCGATCAATCCAACGGCGTCTTGTTGGTGAATGACATTGATCGGTTGATTGGTGGCGTAAACCGTTCCACTTTTGGTCATATTCCGCACCGGATGTCTGTTGGGGCCAATAAGTCCGGCCAACCGAACGATTGTTAAACGATCTCCAAGTAGATTTCGAAGCGCATGTTCGGCTTTGTGAATGCGGTGTGAGCTTTCCGGATTATACACAATATCTTCTTCCACGCAAGTTCCGCTTTTCACCTCATACACACTTGTTGAACTTGTGAGAATCACCTTGCAATCAGAAGAAATAAGCGCACAAACAGCCAAACAATCGTTGGCGTATTGTTCATCCGAACTGCGACTTGGTGGAAATGCCAGCACAACTAAAGCTGCTTGTTGGAAGTATTCTTTTATTTCACGAGTAGCCGGTGGATAGGCAGCTAAGTAATAATTCAACTTATACAAGGCATTGATGGATCTGCGAGTTCCTACAACCCGATTTCCTTTTTCAGCTAACGAGCTTGCCAGCGGACTACCCAACCACCCTGTTCCTACAACAACACAATTCATGTAGCGAAAGTAGCGGTTTTTAAAATCATCTACATTACTGACCGTGCCGAATTTTTAATCAATCATTCTTTTCAAACTGGGGATAAGAGCTGGTTTTTAATTCACAGATAATCAGCAATTAATCTGTACTTGAACATTTTTTTTTGAAAATTAACCTAAAATTGATTAATAATTAAGCGTAAAATGACTATATTTGTATCAACTTAATTTTAATCATTATTCACTATGAAAACAATCAAACTTGTTTTAACAGCCCTTGCGCTGATGTTGACGTCCTTTTCTTGGAGTCAAGTATTTCTTAATCTCGAAGAGATTGCCCAAACCGACAGCAATGAGTATACACTCGTTTTAACGGTCGATAATTTACCTCCCGGATCGGTAATAACAAGAATTTATTACAGCCCTACTTATGATTTGGATAGTACGATAGAAGTCGCCCAAGGAGACACATTGTATAATTTTGACCGCACGCATCAATGGATCAATGTATACTACGACAGTAAATTAATTGCTTCAGGAACCAAAGAGAAAGAAGGTGTAGCCGTAAACCCGGTATTGAACAGTTATACGTTGCCCACTACACGAGCTTCGCGAAACGGAACCATGACTGTTACGTTTGACCGTGAAGTACCGCAATCGTCGTTTTCCGTTTGGAATTATCATAATGGTTATGAATATCCGACTTCAACTACCGACCAACGGACTTATGTAGTAAGCGAAATGGAAATGGGGATGTATCTTTTTGATATTTATGTAGATGAGATTGATCCTGAAGTTCATTTTATCCAGTTTGGTTCGTTTTTGGGGAATCTTGCCGAGCGACCAAACGGTAATTTGTATCTGAATTATGTTTATCCCTTAAATATGCAAAGTTTTAACGATTCCTGTAATGCATCCGTAGCGTTCGATGAATCTGTAGCTGTTGGAAATATTACTTATGAATGGGATACACAATTCGGATTTCCAGATACAAACGCGGTAGATAATTTGTGTCCGGGGCGCTATACGTTATTGGCTGAAGATGAGTTAGGTAATAACGTTCTGGGCGGTTTTTTTATAGAGGGTGTTTCTAACAAAGTATTTACTTATCAGGCAGATGCAGGACCAGCTACTGACACGATTTTTAGTCTTTTGATGGATTGCAATTTCGATTATGATGCTCCAATCGATTCTGTACACATAGGAACACCTTCAGTTGACAGCTATGATAATTATGAATATCTATCGGTGGATTATATTGTTTTTCAAGGAGGTGATTCGTTAGTCGTTCAGTTGAATACTTATCGTGATACCACTATTGAAAACTTTAAGTATATACATCATACCTTGCGGTGTGTTACTGAGCCGGTTGTTCACTACGTCACTCGTGAAGCGAGTACTATTTTGTACGACATGCCTCCTCTTACCAGATCAATTGGATCAACGGAAGATATAACGGTTCTTTATCCAAATCCCGTTCAAGATGTATTCACGATCAAGGGATCGGTAACAGCCGGAGATGTAGTTGATCTATTTGGTAATAAGGTGTTGCATTTCACAGGAAATACAGTTGATGTAAGCGATTTGCCGAAAGGAATCTATTTGGTACAATTAGAAGGACAATCGACTTGTCATCGAATTGTGAAGCAATAAATTTGTTGGTTGATCCCATAGAAAAAGACTGTCTCAGATTATCTTGAGGCGGTCTTTTTTATTCCTCAAAATGTAGAAGAATTGTCGGGATATTCCCGCCATCATTGCGTATTTTTGTACCCAAAAAAAGGCATGTTCACAAAAGGGTTTGTTCGCTTGAATTGGGTCGCGTTGGTACTCATTTATTTGGTTGTTATTGCCGGAAGTTTTGTGCGCATCACCGGAAGTGGTATGGGGTGCCCCGATTGGCCGAAATGTTTCGGAAGTTGGGTGCCACCGACATCGGCAAAACAATTACCCGAGAATTACCGAGAAATTTACGGTGAAAAGCGCGTCAAAAAAGTAGAGAAATTTGCGCGTTTCCTTTCTTCAATCGGGATGAAAGAAACAGCCGAACAAATCAAGAAAGATCCGGCAACTTACGAAGAATTACCTTTTAACGCTGGTAAAACCTGGACGGAATACGTTAACCGCTTGGTCGGTTTTCTTGCAGGAAATGCCGTCTTAGCCATTTTCATCTGGACGGTTTTCCGTCATCGTAAAAAGCGAAAATTGTTACTGTTGACCGCTTTAAATCTGATCATATTGACCATTCAGGCTTGGTTCGGGTCCATTGTGGTTGCTACCAACCTAGTGCCTTGGACAATCACCGTACATATGTTTTTGGCGTTGGTGATTATTGCGTTGCAATTGGTCATTATTCGGCAGATAAGTCCCGTGCAGCAAGGGCAACTGATCTTATCCAAATCCATGCGCTGGCTTATTTTGATTGTTTTCCTGATCACCGCTTATCAAATGTTCCTTGGTACACAAGTGCGCGAATACATCGATGAATTGACCAAACAAGGCTTAGGCCGCGATTCGTGGTCAGATCGTTTAGGGATGACCTTCTTCATACACCGCAGTTTTTCATGGGCTGTTTTGGTGATCATGACGTTGATGGTATGGTTGAACCGAAAATCCGGCGGACACAAAAGTGTTTATTGGAGTTACGGCATTTTAGCGGTGGAACTGATTTCGGGAGTTTGTCTGGCTTATGCTGATATGCCGGGATTGGTGCAAGTATCGCATTTGTTGTTTGCTTCGGTGCTTTTCGGGATTCTTTTCATGCAATTAATTCGCACACGCAAGTCTCCCGTTTTTGCCTAAACACCAATTTTTGAAACCAAGATTCTTGGAAAATACCTAGAAATGCTATATTTGCAGGCTCATTGCAGTCGGCAATGAATAATAGGTCCTATAGCTCAGTTGGTTAGAGCAACAGACTCATAATCTGTGGGTCCACAGTTCGAGCCTGTGTGGGACCACAAAAAAGAGCGGTGTGAGCGCGTTAGCGAACATACCGCTCTTTTTTGTTCCTCTTCTCTCGCACTATCACTCACTCTTTTTCAGTGTGAGCGTGAGAACTGAGATCGGGGCCCCAGTTCAATTGTAATACTTCCTTCTAAAACAATAATTCATCTGAAATAGTTGGCATTAGCTCTTTGCGATAGTCGATCGTAAAAATTATTATCGCTTTCTCTTTTTGCAGTGTTAAAAGCAGTCTTCTATGAGAGTGCAGGTACTCAAATTTTAAGTATTTTTTCAATAACGTTGAGTAAATTAGTGATTCCGAAAACAAAACAGTTATATGCAAAATGGATTTTTGACTTTTTATTTTAGAAATAAAGCAGGATTATTACTGTTATCCTTTCTTGTTTTGTTTATGGTTTATTCATGTAGTAATTCAGATGAGAACGTGACTGTTCAAAACAACGATATTGATGTTCCTGATACATTATATTTTAACGAGAATATGAGAGGCCAGGCAGGATTCATCTTTAAATATGATACATTGACAGCACATGGTAATATTCCCAGAAATTGTTGGGTTCCATTGTCAGTTAAAGGAAAAGGAGCAATGATGAATATATTGAAACATTCCAGTCTGTTTTTTGAAAGTGACAATCCTGATCTTCGGGTTAGAAAAACCGGAAACACACGTTTTGAACTATTTGTCAGCCCAGAATATTCAGGCTATTTTCCATCTCATGGTGGTGAGTATGCGACTCTCTTTCCTGTGATACAACCTCATGAAGGATATGTCTTTAAAACCTATTTTGGAAAACCAAATAAATATCCTGAGAGAACTAAAGTAATGATGTTGTATGAGCCGATTGAGGAAAATTAATAAGCCGGAAATCAAACTGAACCAAATGAAACATTGTATAAGGAAATTAATGATTTGCGTAATTGCTTTACAAGGATGTAATTCGTCAGACAACACAAAAAACAAAAAGGTAGCTGTTAGTGAAGAAGCAAAACCGGAAAGCACTCTAATTTGGACTTATGATTATTCAACCGAAATGCCAATTAAGAATAGAGCGGTAAAAGCAAGTGAATTAACCCCTGAAAATATGGTGGCGTTCATAAACTCGAACAAAGGCGGAAAAGAAATACATCTTGAATTGGTTAAAGTTTCACATGATACGATTTATGTAAGAATAGCGGAGAGTACTTTTTTGACACAGCAAATGGGAACGACAGGGGCTGATGAGTACATGTCGACAACGATATTTACATTAACAGAATTAAAGAATGTAGAATTTGTAAACTTTGATTTTGAAATAGGTGATCATGCTTCACCAGGAACTTATAGCAGAAAGTATTTCTATGATAGAAATACACAATATTAAAGCTTAAACATCCTCCCCACCAGCGTGAAGAGGAAGATCTAATGAAATCTAGTCTAAGTTATTTCGGATATTGAATTTTGAATCAGTCATCAAATAAACTTTTTTCAACCGCTTAATTTTACTTTTGTGTTGATTCTAAGAAAAGCAAATTGCCGTTTTGCAATATATAGCAGGAGATAATACGTTTAACTCAGAAAATTCAAATCATGTTACTGATTCATTGGACCAAGCATAAAAACACTTCTGATATTCTGAAAAACGGTATTCGTCCCAAGCGAAGAAAATCAATGGATAACTCCAATGAAGGAATTAAAGGTGTTTGGTGTTATCCGTATACCCGAAACAAAAGCCTGAATAATAATTGGAAAAGTAACCTAAAAGTTTGGCGACAAGATGTAACCAATTTCAATGGTATTGTATTTAAATTGGAAGATAGTGACTTCCCCATCTATGCAGGAGAGTTTTCTGGTGTAGGAACATTTCCTGAACGATCAATCTATCAAAGTAAAGAAGCTTTTTTGAAAGTTTACGGCAACGATTTTTCACCAAAAGAATTGTTCTTTGAACAAAACGAAAGAACATTATTAGAACCGTGGTTAGATCTTCAAGACTTTGAGATTATTATTCCTAATCGAATTGATAGCAGTCGCATTGTAAAAGTGATTACGGATAGGAAGAAATTGAAAAAGTCCGAATGAATCTTAGAATTCAATTCCAAGTAGAACGTTCAATCTATATTATACCCGTTTTCACTCTCATTCCATTTTTCGCCCCTCTTGTTACAGAAAAGCAATCATCACTTACCATCGATCGGTTTTGTGCTCATTTTTGCACCGAAATTGAATCTGTAAAACATGAAACGTACCTTTTTTCTGATACTATTTATTACGGGAGTTTTTGCCGCAAAAGCACAAGAAACCAAAGTGAAACTAGCCGCATACGACGGAATCATCATTGCCGGATATGTGGATGAAGGTGCTTTTTTGAATTTCATGGGACCTAATCTCAATCTCAGCATCAAACAATCAAAGTTGTGCGTGGGAATGTTGCCTTCATTGCGATTTAAAGAAGATCATGGCACTCCGAAAAACGCGTTCGTAACACCGAATCTCGGTTTCGGATTAACCTACTGTTATAAATGGTTTGCCGTTCAGGTGCCGTGTTACTACAATGCCAAAACGGCAACCAAAAATGGTGAATGGAACATAGGAATCGGTTTGGGTGTACGATTGAATGCGTTTCACAAGAAGTAGGTTTGTTGTAGAAGGGCGGTGGAGGCTGATCACTTGACTATTCATTCGTTTGCCTATATTTGAACAACACGTTCAAACTCCAATAAACGATGCATCCACTAAAAGCGATCACGATAATCGGTTTCATAAGTTGTTTATCCGCTTGCGAAAACGCTGCTACAGTCACCGAAGAAATTCCGGTTGTAACGGGCGTTTCGCTGCAATTGGCAAAGCATCGCAAACAACAGATCACTGACATTCACTACGACCTTTCGTTAGAAATTGCCAATGCAGAAGATTCCATCAACGCTACCGAAAACATAAGCTTTCAACTAGTGGATAACAATGCTTCGGTTCAACTCGATTTTAACGGAGATAAAGGGTTGTTGAAATCGCTGGAATTGAACGGTAAAAGCACCAACATTGTAGCAGAAAACGAACACATTGTACTCCCGAAAGAATCGCTTCGAAAAGGAAAGAATGAATTAACCATTCGTTTTATCTGTGGCGACGAAGCTTTGAATCGAAAACCGGAATTTTTGTATTCGCTGTTTGTTCCTGCTCGTGCACGTTCCTTTATGCCTTGCTTTGATCAACCCGATCTAAAAGCAGTTTTTTCACTGGAAGCTACCGTACCCGAAGATTGGGCCGTCATCACAAACGGTTCGTTGAAAAGCGAAGTGGTGAACAATGGTCGCAAAACCTGCCATTTCAACCAATCAGATAAGATCAGTACCTACCTGTTTTCGTTGGTTGCAGGAAAATTCAAACGACTCACCAAAACCATCAATCAGCGCGATTTTAACCTGTATTACCGCGAAACGGATGTCAATAAGCTCAACGAAAGCCTCGATACCATTATCGGATTGCACGCAGCGTCGTTGGCGTTTATGGAAACATACACAGACATTCCGTATCCGTTTGAAAAATTCGATATCATCGCTATTCCCGATTTTACGTACGGTGGAATGGAACACGTTGGCGCCATCGATTACCGGGCAAGTGTGCTTTTTTTGGATAAAACAGCAACTGAAAGCGAAAAATCGTCTCGAATCGGAACCATTGGACACGAAACCGCTCACATGTGGTTTGGCAATCTGGTAACGATGGAATGGTTCAACGATGTGTGGATGAAAGAGGTGTTTGCCAATTTTATGGCGGATAAAATCAGTGCTACCATGTCGCCCGATACGGAAGCAAACCTGCATTTTCTGCTCGAACATCATCCGTCGGCTTATAACGTCGACCGAACCGAAGGTGCACATCCGATTCGTCAAGAACTTGATAACCTGGACCAAGCGGGTTCACTTTACGGTGATATCATTTACCAAAAAGCTCCGATTGTGATCCGACAATTGGAAAAAACCTGTGGTGAAGTGAAGTTCAGACAAGGGTTGCGGAAATACCTCAAGCGTTACTCCTTCGGAAATGCAGGTTGGTCGGGGCTCATTGCTATTTTAGATGAGATCAGCACCGAAAACCTCGATGAATGGAACCGTCAATGGATTACAGGTCCGGGAATGCCGATTCTGGATTATTCCCTGAAGACTGAAAAAGGGATTATCAAGCGCTTTACCATTTCACAGCGAAATCATCCCGACAAACCATGGAAACAGCATTTCTCCATCGCATTGGTTTACAAAGACACCGTTTGTGAGATTCCCCTTTACATGGATGCTTCTAATCTAACCGTAAAGAAAGTGAAGGGAATGAAAGCACCGTTGTTTGTGGTGTTTAACTCAACAGGCGAGGGCTACGGTGCTTTTCCGGCCAATCGTGCTATGTTGCGACAACTTTCGGGATTGGAACCTGTTTTACGTGCTTCGGTTTATCTGAATGCTTACGAACGTATGCTGAATGGAGATGACATTCGTCCGAAAGAGTTGCTGTTGCAGTATGCCGATAATGTTGCACAAGAAGAAAATGAGTTGATTCTCAATCGCATGTCGCGACAGTTCAGAAATACCTACTGGCAATTTCTTTCTGCTGACGTGCGTAAGCAAATCTCTCCAGCGCTTGAGCAATCACTTTTTGCAGAAATCGGAAAGGCGCAATCACCGGGTAAAAAACGGATCTTGTTTCTGTTGTACACTTCCATTAGTACAAGTCAGGAAGCGTATGATCGGCTTTACACTAGTTGGTCGACCCAGAAAAACTCCCTTGGATTGGTGCTTTCGGATGAAGATTACATTACCCTAGCAAGCGAATTGGCCTTGCGAAACAAACAAACTGCCAACGATTTGCTTTCTGCACAAGGCAAGCGCATTCAAGATCCGGATCGTAAACGACGATTCGATTTCGTGAAAACAGCATTATCACCCGACCAAGTAACGCGCGACCGTTTTTTTAAATCGCTTTCCAGCCTCAAAAACAGGGAGAATGAGGTCTGGGTAAGTGAAGCATTAGGCTATTTACATCATCCGTTGCGCAACGGAGCTTCCGAAAAATACTTACCGGCCACGCTGGAATTGTTAACCGAAATTCAGCGCACCGGCGATATTTTCTTCCCCGGAGATTGGCTTCGATCGTCTTTCGGCTATTACCAAAGCAAAAAAGCGGCGCAGATCGTGCGTTCCTTTCTGAAAGAGCGACCTGATTACAACAAATCCTTGCGATTAAAGATTTTGCAGGAATCGGATGATTTGTTCCGGGCGGTGAAATTGGTGAAGTAAATCAGAATGAAATAGTGGTGTGTTTGTATAAAAGGCACGTTGATGTTATTGACTAAGATTTATGTTGAATGAAATGGTTAGTTTATAACTAATTAATTCAGTAGTTTTATAAGGTCATTAGATTCCATTGAAAACTACTCTTTATGAAAATCACACCTCTACTTTTGCTGTGTGTCAGCTTATTTTCTATTCAATTCACCTGGTCGCAGGCAATTGGTGATTATCGCTCAGCTGCCACTGGTGCCTGGAATGTTGCGACCACTTGGCAAACTTGGAATGGTTCAGCCTGGGTGGCAACGGTAACTACTCCTTCAAGTACAAGTGGTGTTATTACCATCATTAGTCCGCATGTTGTGAGTATTACGGCCTCCGTTTCAGTTGATCAGGTCACTGTAAATTCTGGTGCAACACTAACCTCTTCTGCCGGAACACTCACGATTGCCAGTGGGTTGGGATTACAGGTTGATGGAACTTTTATTGATGCCAATGCAACTTCGATTGCTTTTGGTGCAGGAGTCACCTGGCAATTAGGTGCTACCGGAACGTTTATAAAAAACAGTGCCAGTGCCATTGCTATTTGGCATACATCTTATCAAGGTGGTGGCGGAATGGCTGCTATTCCTGCAACTTCCAATTGGATTGTGCGACGAACAGCAGCTGCGATACCTTCGTTTTCCAATGTTGGAATAACCTATGGAAATTTAACGTTTGAAAACACCAACGCAACAACATTGAACATTTCGGCCACTGGCTCTACAAATTTTATGACCGTGAAAGGTAACCTGGATATCGGAGGGAGTGGTACTACAGGGGTAGTAGTTACCAATCCGAATTCCAATGCAACACCGACTCAGGTGCAGGGTAACATGATCGTTAGGGCTTCAAGAACCTACACCGGCACTGGAACAGGAATTTCGGTGCAGGGAACCTTGCAGGTACTGGGAACATTCAATGCCAATACTGCAAGTGCTACAAACATTACCGGCGTTACTACAATAACCGGTGTTTACAATGCCAACGGAACCAGCAATAGTACCTTTCAATCAACTACCGCAATCAACGGAACCTATAACTCGGGAGCGACTTCTACCAGCACCTTTGTAGGAACAACTTCCGTTAATAATACATTGGCATGCGTGGGAACCTGCACTATAAAAGGTGATTTGTCTGTTAACGGAAATTGGACCTATGCAGGAACAACCAGTCAGGTAAACTTTACAGGTGGAGCTGCACAAACTGTTTCAGGTGCCGGAACTTTGCAATTGCGTAATGTGACAATCAATAAAACGGCAAATGATGTTACCTTGAATCGTCCGGTAACCATTGATAACTTACTCACACTTACAATTGGACGCATCTTTACAACAAGTACCAATTTGCTGACCATTGGTACAGCAGCTACAGTAACAGTTACTTCTCCAGCAACCAATAATAGCTTTGTTTCAGGTCCGGTTTGTAAAACCAATACTGCCGCTGGGTTTAGTTTTCCGGTCGGAAAAGGGACCAATTACCAACCGCTAACCGTTAGCCCTACAGTAAGTTCCGCCGGGACTTTTTGGACAGAAAATTTCGGGACAAGTACCAGTTGCGCTGCTGCTCAGAATACCTTGGCTATTAATTATACCGGTTCAAACGGTTTTTGGACAGAAACAATGGCTGCAGGAGGATCGAATCGGTTTTTTGTGAGTTCAACAGAAGCAGGAATGGGAGCGGGAGCTTGCGGAGACGGTTGTTTAAGTAATGCAGCACTCCTCAACCAAACCTTGCATGTTGGAAATATTGCGAGCTCCAACTGCGGTTGTATAGCTTGTCCAACAGGCGATTGTGGTGCAGCTTATGATGCTTGTGGAACGAATTTTTGCGGAACAGGTATAGGTGCTGTAGGAACAGATATGCGCGTAGAATCCCCAACAATCAATTGTACGGGGCACACTTCGTTACAACTGAGTTTTAATTACCTCGAAAACGGACAAACAACGTTTGACGACGCCGAAGTATGGTATTTTGATGGTGCCACTTGGGCGCTGTTGATTAATAGTCCAAAAACACCAGTGGCTTGTGCAGGTGCCGGTATTTGGACGCCTTATAGCGTTAATTTACCAGTTTCAGCCGATAACAATCCGAGTGTTAAAATCGGGTTCCGTTGGATTGATAATGCGGATGATACTGGAACTGATCCTTCTTTTGCAGTGGACGATATCACCATTTCTGAGGCTGCTCCATTGGAAGTATTTACTTGCGAGTATTTCCCAGGCGATCCGGTAGCTACTTTCGGTTCGGCTAAAGACGCCAGTATTGCTGCTATTACAACTTTGGAATACTGGATTTTGGATAGAAACATTGGTACGGCTTCCAAACAAGTGAGTTTGTCGTGGGACAATCCGAGTGTCATTAACACACCGGCTGCTACTCAGGTTATCCGTTGGGACGGTTCACAATGGAGAGACCATACAAATGGTGGAACGGCAGGTGTTGCTTCCAACGATCCTACTTGTATTTCTCAAGCCATTTGTGGAACAATCGTTTCAGGAACCATCGTTTCCAATTTCAGTCCGTTTACATTCGGAATTCCGATTGCTGCTTTACCGGTAGAGTTACTTGATTTTACAGCTAAACTAGACGGAGATCGTGCAGTGCTTAACTGGACAACCGCTTCCGAGCGAAACACGGATCATTTCACCATCGAAAAAAGTACCGATGGAATCCTTTTCACGACGTTGAGCCAGAAACCTGCAGCAGGTAATTCAACCAATGAGTTGCATTACCTCTCATTTGACGAGTTTCTTTCTAATGGAATCAATTACTACCGCTTGAAAACAGTGGATATTGACGGATCGTTCGCTTACAGCAATACAGCTTCATTGAATTACAAAAACAGTGAGGCGGTTGTGAACATTTACCCAAATCCGGCGAAATCGGTGATTCATGTAGAAGTGGAATCGCTTTTAGAAGGCAAAACACAGGTTGAAATCGTGAATGCTTTCGGAATTGTTTTAGTCAACGAATCAATGAATTCAACGCATGTTCAGCTAGCTGTTTCGAGCTTATCCAACGGGGTTTATTTTGTGCGTGTGGTGAAAGACGGGGCAGTAGTGGCCATTAAAAAGGTAGTGAAGGAATGATGAAGGGCAGGAATCAGACATGAAATAAAGTACTCAGGATCACAGTTCTGAGAGACTTATTTTGACTGATTTTCTATCTTTCTGACTTTCAATGTTTTTGAATGACATATTATACGTACCTTCATACTTTATTAATAGATATTTTTAACATGAGTAAAGGAACAGTTAAGTTCTTCAATGAAACCAAAGGATTTGGTTTTATTACTGAAGAAGGTTCAGGAACAGATCATTTTGTACACGTTTCGGGTTTAGTAAGTGAAATTCGCGAAGGTGATACAGTTGAATTTGAATTGGAAAACGGCAAAAAAGGATTAAACGCAGTACAGGTAACAGTTATCTGATAGCGCATATATTCAAAGACGAAGAGCTCGTCCGCCTCAGGTGGACGGGCTTTTTTGTTGAGTAAGAATTCCTCAATCAACTAGCTTGGTATAATAAAAGGGAATAGGACATTCCTTCCAGGCGATCTACCATCATAATAAACCGCCCTTCCGGAAATACGTTAACTAACTTATAGTTTTTTCACTTGATAAAAATCGCTTCGTCTATCGCGCAAATTACGCACACTACCATAACTGTGCAATTCATCCAAGAGCTTCAAATCCACATCGGCAATCAAAATCATTTCAGTATTGGCGGTAGCTTCACTTTTTACAGCGTTTGACGGAAAAGCAAAATCACTTGGCGTAAATACCGCTGATTGCGAATATTGAATATCCATGTTTTCTACTTTTGGTAGGTTCCCCACACTTCCTGTAATGGCTACGTAACACTCGTTTTCGATAGCACGCGCCTGAGCACATAAACGCACTCGGAGATAGGCATTTTGCGTATCCGTGAGGTATGGCACAAACAAGATTTGCATTCCATCATCGGCTAATAAGCGCGATAATTCAGGGAATTCAACATCGTAACAAATCAGAATTCCGATTTTACCGGCGTCTGTATCAAAGACCTGAAGGTTGTTTCCGCCTTTCAAGCCCCAGTATTTTTCTTCATCGGGAGTCACGTGCAGTTTTTCGTAGCGTTCCACATTACCGTTTCGGTGACAGAGATATCCCACGTTTTTCAAGGTATCGCCATCGTACAAAGGCATACTTCCGGCAATGATATTTACATTGTAATTGACGGCAAGCGATCTGAATTTCTTGGTAATCAAATCGGTATATTGCGACATGGCCCGTATGGCTTCTGCTTCGTTCATTCCTTCAAACTGCGCCATGAGCGGACCGTTGAAATATTCCGGGAATACGGCAAAGTCGGCTTTGTAGCTCGAAATGGCATCTACGAAATACTCGGCTTGCTGAAACAACTCGTCGATGGAATCATACAGACGCATTTTCCATTGCACCAACCCGATGCGCACACTTCTACGCACCCGAAATTCAGGTCGATGGTTCGACACATAATACACATTATCCCACTGCAAAAGCGTTGCATATTCATGGCTTTCGGCATCTTCCGGAATGTAATTCTTTAAGACCTTTTTTACGTGGAAATCGTTGCTGAGCTGAAACGACAATACCGGATCAAAAATTTCGGATTGTTTTACTCGCTGAATGTATTCTTTGGGAGTTAGTTCAGCGGCATATTTATGGTAATTCGGAATCCTACCACCAAAAACAATGGCTTTCAGATTGAGTTTCTCACACAATTCTTTGCGCGAATCGTACAAACGACGCCCCAAACGCATTCCTCTGAAATCGGGGTGAATGAACACTTCGATTCCGTACAAGACATTCCCGTTGGGGTTGTGGGTAGAAAACGAATAATTTCCTGTGATTTGATTATAGGTGTGTTCATCGCCGAAATCATCGTATTTCACGCGAATGGAAAGGGCACAACCCACTACTTGATCATCGGCCATTACGATGAGTTGACCCTCCGGAAAAACGGCGAGTAGTTTTTTAATGGCTCGTTCGCTCCAAACACTGCCTCCCCAATTGGAATAGGCGGCCTTCATGGCATCTACTAATTGTTCATAATTAGACTGTTGGAGTTTTTGTACTTCGATTTTTTGACTTGACATGCTAAACTATTGGAAAATCTACTAGATAATTGTCTGTTGCCAGCAGAGACGCATTTAACGAAAGGAAATTTGATAGAAAACCTTGACTAAAGCAGAATGCCACCGTGGTTAAAATGGGCACAATTGGCTACAAGGTACGGTTTTTTTCGGGATGAAGGGTGAAAGAGTTCGTTGAATCTTTCCAATTCATGTTCCAAGGTTGGTTTTTGTTACTTAGAAAAATCAGGAATTAGTGAGATAAATGATAATCACGTAACTTTGTTACTGATGACACTAAACAATCCTAAATGTATCTTTTTCGTGCAACTCTAATAATTAGTTTACTCTTTCGATTGAATGCATCGGCCCAAACTCCCGGTTCATTGGATACAGGATTTGGTACAGGTGGAATGACAACTGTGGCGGGAGTGAATGAGTACACAGAATGCGTTGCCCTTCAACCAGATGGGAAAATTGTAGCTGGAGGATATCGTATTTCTTCAGGGAATAGCGATTTTTTTATGGTACGCTATAATGCTAATGGAACGTTGGATAATACTTTCGGGTCAAGTGGAAAAGTGATTACCAATATCAATGCCGATGATCATATTTATGGATTAGTTATTCAACCTGATGGGAAAATTATTGCAGTAGGATATAGTAGTAATACAAACGGTTTGAACATGATCCTTACTGTTGCCCGCTATACCAGTGCAGGAATTCTTGACAATACATTTAGTGGTGATGGAATTGCTACCGATCCCACCGGAAACGGTTCAAGGGCGAATGCTGTGAGCCTGCAAAACGATGGTAAAATTCTTGTTGCAGGATTTCACAATGTTAGTAATCAACCCACCGCTCAATTGGTGCGTTTGAATGTAGACGGAACATTTGATACGTCTTTCGGCGGCGATGGTGTAGTACTGACTCCCTGGGCATCCTCAAATTCAATGGCCTATTCTGCGATTGAGTTAAGCTCAGGTGAGATTGTGGCTGGCGGTTATGCGCAAGGAAGCGGAAATTACTGTTTTGCTGTTGCACGTTACAGTAGTAGTGGAACGTTAGACAACATCTTCGGAAATGCAGGTATTCGATTGACCAATATGGGATTTGATGCTTTTGGGAGATCTATGGCTGTACAAAGCGATGGAAAACTGGTGCTTGCAGGCGTAAAGCAAACAGCATCAGCCTCCGATTATGCCCTTGCCCGTTATACAACGAGTGGCAATCTGGATCCTACCTATGGAACCGGCGGCATACAAACAACATCTTTACAATCTACCAGTGACGCCAATTCTATTGTGATTCAGTCGGATAACAAAGCAATAGTTACCGGATTTACTTCCACACCTTCTTCTGTTGTGAAATTCAATGTGGTCCGTTACACCAATTCCGGAGTATTAGATGCCGGTTTCGGAACAGGTGGAATAGTCTATACTCCGATTAGTGTTAGCGACCGTTCGTATGCGGCAGCCTTACAACCGGATGGTAAAATTGTGGTTGTTGGAATTGATCAGAATGGAATCAGCGATTATGTTTCGGTTGTGCGCTACAATGGTGGTAATAGTTGTCAGTCAACACAGGAGTTGCTAACAGAATCGTCTTGTTCGTCTTACACATTAAACGGACAGACTTATGTAACATCCGGAACCTATCAACAGACATTGGTAAATTCGGGTGGTTGTGATAGTTTACTCACACTAGAATTGACCATCAATCAGCCTTCAACAGCTACAGTTACAGAATCGAGTTGTGTTTCATATTCGCTAAACGGCCAAACATACACTTCCTCAGGAACCTATTTTCAAACGCTCACAAGTGTGGCAGGTTGTGATAGTTTACTCACGTTAGAATTGACGATCAATCAGCCTTCGACAGCTACCATTACGGAATCTACCTGTTCATCTTATACACTAAACGGCCAAACATACACTTCATCCGGAACTTATTTTCAAACGCTCACCAATGTTGCCGGATGTGATAGTACACTCACTTTGGAACTAACAGTCAATCAATCGGCAACGGCTTCCATTTCAGATACGGCATGTGGCAGTGTTTTTTATAACGGACAAACCTTTACTTCTTCGGGAAGCTACCAACAGCTATTGTCTACTGCTGCTGGATGTGACAGCTTGCTCACACTTGATATTACGATATTACCGGTTCCTGCTCCGGTGATCAATTTTTTAGATGTGGTCACGCTGCAAGCTTCTATTCCGGATGCGATTTACCAATGGATCAATTGCACGATTAACGAACCTGTTCCAGGAGCCATTTCACAAACGTTTATTCCAACAACAAACGGTGTTTATACGGTTTTAGTTACTGGATTGAACGGCTGTAATCAACGCGCCAATTGTGTAGAAGTAGCTGATGTTGGGATAGCAGAAACCAGTTTGTTAGAAGAGGTGAAGATGTATCCGAATCCCACAACTGGAGTTGTCTATTTGGAACTACCGATGGAAGTGATTTCTGTGATTGTTACAGAGATTAACGGATCGGCGATTACCTGTTTGGATCATCCGAATACTTCGATTCTTGAGCTGGTGATTCCGGGAGCAAACGGTATTTATTTTTGTCGGGTGACAGCTGTAAATGGCGAAATGATTGTGCTCAAAATAATAAAGAATTAAGGTTTTTCTTGTTATGAGTAAATTTATCTACTAAAAAACGAAATGGCAACAATTATTCGCCCATACACCCCAACAGATAAAGCATCCTGCATCGCGGCTTTTATCAGCAACGTCCCTGTTTTTTTTACCGAAGGCGAAATCACCGATTATTCCAATTTCTTGGATTCATTGCCACAGCGGTTTGCTGAAAATACCACGCAGTATTATGTAGTTGTGGTAGATGATGAGGTAATTGGTGCGGGTGGTTTTGGCGACAAAGACAAGTCAGATAAGTTTTCCCTAGCTTGGGGTTTGGTACATAATGATTTCCATAAAAAAGGCTATGGCGAAGCATTATTGAAACATCGTTTGACCGAATTTAAACGATTGTATCCTACCAAAACGCTGGTGCTCGACACTACACAGCATTCCTATACCTTTTTCGCGAAATACGGCTTTGAAGTCACTGAGTTTACTCCCGATTTTTATGAAGAAGGGATGCATCGGTATGATATGGTATTGAACCGAGATTAACGTTTGTTTTTCACCACAACGCTTGCGCTAAAGCTATTATTTTTGACTAATTTCAACACAAAGACACAAAGAAAAAGTACAAGTTTGACGTGTTAAAAGATCACAAAGGGATTTGGGTAGAACCTCTTTGTGTCCTTAACAAGTCTATCCTTTAAAAAAACTTTGTGCCTTTGTGCCTTTGTGGTGAAATAACAAGAGCGCCGTTAAGTCTTCGTTTCATTAGGATTTATTGATTATTCAGTTATATTTGTTAAGTCGTTATAGACACAAAAAATAAACCACGCATTTCACTGAAGCACCATTTTTCGGTTAAATGTGAAACACTATTCGCGATGTCAGAAGAACTCGAAAACTCACTCGATCCAACGTTGGAATTGTACTATAAAATCAATGACCAAGGTTTACACGTCTATTTTTTGTCGGTCTATGTAGCGGATAAGTGGATTGTGCAAACTTCTGAACAAGACGAACTTTCTCTTGCAGATGATGAATCAAGTACCTTGAGTCTGTGGGTGTGCTATAAGGTTCGCAATCATGATTTACTTTTAGGTGATCCAAAAGCGCATCTTGAAATCACTTGTAACCCAGAGGGATTACCGGGTGAAATTGTGGTGTTGATCGGTGAACTAGAGGTACTTCATTTAAACGATTTCTATCAACCGAAAGCAGATGGTAAGGCGATCATCCGATTTGAGAAAGCGGTTCATTTATAGTGCAGGTTTTCCGTTAAACAATAGGGTGTTTAGGATAGCGCTCGGTATTTCTATGGTTTTCTTACCGGTAACACTTTACGGTCAAAATAACCAACTAGTCAAACTCAAACTCAAACACGTTTTTTTTTCTGAAGAATCACCTTCAGCAAGGGCGACATTGCTCAATCAATTATCGTGGGCTCATTACATTTCAGGGAATGACTCGTGTACTTTTTACGGTTATAAAGCCCTGAGCTATGCTTTGCGAAAAAAGTTGCCCGAGCAACGGATCATTGCGCGGATACAACTGGCTGAATACCTTCGATACAACAATCGGTTTTCAGAAGCGCTGAAAATGTTGGTGAAGGCAGAAACTGATCTGCAAATCAATCAGAAACACAATTGCTCACCTTTACTTTTATTAGTGAAAGGTAATCTGGCGTTGAACCGGAACTCTTGGGTTAAGGCTAAAATGGTTTACAAAAAAGGATATCGATTAGCGAAACGTTACCGGTCAGATCTTCAGATCGACTTTTGCTTTAAATTGGCTCAATTGAAAGCCGATCTAGGTAACTTTTCAGCTGAGCGACGCTACTTGAAAGAAGGGTATGCATTCGCAGTGAAGTTCCGCAAATTCGACCAGCAAATTTTGGCGTTGAATAACTTGGGTACTAGTTATGCGAAGTGTCAGCAGTTCGATCAGGCAAACACTTTTTTTTCGAAAAGTTTACAATTGTCGAAACACTGCAACGATCTCAAGGGGCAGGGCAGAGCTTACCTCAATAGCGGAAATATTGCTTATTACAAAGGCGATTGGGTTACTGCCGTAAGGTGTTATACAAAGAGTGCCCGCATAAAAGAGAAACTAAACGATGTGGAAGGAATTGCACTCATTCACAACAGCATTGGCGCTGTGTATAAAGAGCAAAAGCGGTTTTCCAAAAGCCGGGAGTATTACTTGAAAGCAAGTACGTATTACCAGCAATCGGGCGATTCGATGGCATTAATTGAAACATGGATTAACAGGGCCATTGTTGATGTGCAGGCAGGTAAAAAGGAACAAGCCGTTTCAATACTGAAGAAAGCAATTCAATTCCTTGAAACAAAAGATGTTCCGGATGTTTTATTAATTGCACAAACCAACCTGGCATTTGCCTATACCGAAATGGGACGTCATCATACGGCTATTCATTACCTGAAAATCGCCGAAAAGGAAGCAAGAGAGTTGCAGGATCAGCATTCACGTACATTCATTACCAACTTGTATGGAGCCAATTATTTTTTCTTGAAAGATTATCCATTGGCTATCAGCTATTATCAGCAAAGCTACCAACTGGGGAAAGAACTCGGATTACTCAACGAACAGAAAAAAGCACTTTATGGTTTGTATGAAGCCGAACAGTTTCTGGGGCATTACAAACAAGCACTGACTTGGCATGAAAAATACCTGCAGACTTCAGACTCGTTGTTGAACTCTGAAAATTTAATGCACCTGACACAATTGGAAGAGCAATACGATACAAAACTGAAAATAGCTGAAATTGCAGATCTTCATTCGCAAAATAAAACCATTTCACTGGAAAAAAAATTGACTTCCAAACAGCTAAACTTTTCATTGCTGAGCATTGCATGTGTACTAGTGGCGGTTTTTTTCCTGATTACCTTTTTTCACCAACGCAATAAACGACAGCAAATGTCACTGATTCACACAAAAGAGCGAAACCGGGAACGCGTGGATCAACTCCTCAAGGATCATGAAATCAACACACTTGAAACGGTGGTCGTGACTCAGGAAACAGAACGTAAACGACTCGCTAAAGAAATTCACGACAATCTGGGGAGCTATTTGTCTACCCTGCGGTATCAGCACGAAGCAGCCAAACCCGTTGATGTTCATACGGATTTGCTGACGCGCTATTCTATAACTGCTCACCTCATTGCAGATGCCTGTTCCGAAGTGCGATCGATTACCCATCAACTCATTACAGGAGCCGATTTCCAATTCAGTTTTATTCCCGAAATAAGGAAATTGATAGACCGGATTCATTCGGCAGAACAAGTTGAAGTGTCTTTTTACTCTTTCCCGGAAACAATTCAACTTGAACGGGATGTAGCGCTGATGCTGTATAAAGTCATTCAGGAATTGTTGTCGAATGTGCTGAAACACGCGGCCGCAACGAATGTTGAGATTACGGTCAATCAGGATCAGCAGGAAATTAGATTGATTGTGGAAGATAACGGGTGCGGATTTAATGTACAAGCTACTTCTTCTGGAATCGGGCTCACCAATATACGAGAACGGATCGGTCAATTCAACGGAATGGTTGAACTCAACTCCATCCCTCGGAAAGGAACTTCCTGCGTTATTATTCTCCCACTTAATTTGTAGACACATGATTCGAATGGTAATTGCCGATGATCATCAGATCGTTATAGACGGACTGAAAGCCTTACTGGCAACTGAAAAAACAATTGAAATAGTCGGAGAATCAAACAATGGCGCCGATTTGATCCAATACGGTTTGCAAACTTCTCCCGACCTCATTCTGATGGATATCGCTATGCCGGTGATGGATGGAATAGAAGCTGCACGCATCCTCAAAAAAGAATATCCGGCAATCAAAATTCTGGTACTCACCATGTATGCTGAACAAAAACACATCAAAGACATGTTAAAGATCGGTGTTGACGGTTACATTCTGAAAGATTCAGGAAAAGAGGAATTTCTAAACGCTATCCATGCGCTGATGGAAGGTGAAACGTATTTTGACAAACGTGTATCAACCGTGATCATGAATAGCTTTCAACCGC
>Ga0302296_1000675_pt1 | contig 27140 bp, 19 predicted proteins | sample III_Fen_N3_1_FD_194546 | JGI IMG/M metagenome (GOLD analysis project Ga0302296, IMG submission 194546) | Peat permafrost microbial communities from Stordalen Mire near Abisko, Sweden - III_Fen_N3_1 | ecosystem: Environmental > Terrestrial > Soil > Wetlands > Permafrost | place: Sweden: Abisko...
AGAAACACGAGAAACCATTTTGCAACAAAGCTTTTTCAATGCCTTTATCGGATGTAATAAAAGCATTTTCGTTCAATGCAAACATACTGCAACGAGTATATGCTTGAGGTAAAGCAACCATTGGCTTTACTACTGTTTTTACTATTTGAGAATCGGTAAAACCTACTTTATGAAAAAGATTCTTTTCAGTTTCAATGCAATTATAGGGAGTTGAATTTCTTAAATCGGAACCAATTGCTGTTTCCCCAAAAATATAATTGCAGTTTTTTGTTTGCAGTAGATCAATACAATTCTGCGGGTTATTGGGTGCAACAATCAACGAATCGATTCCTTGAAACAAAAAAACATCGGGATGACAAGCTATGGCATCGTATGTACTATTTTCGGAATGAAACAGAAAAACATTGCAATACTTTCGCATGGTATCGATGGCTTTTTGTGGAGCTCGCGAATCAATGATAGCTGTAACGGAAGTCATAATTATGCAATGATTTATTTGCTTTTATTAGTATCCAACCAAATCGAGTTTTTAGCTTTTCTCTATTTTCGGAATGATAGCCAATGGCATGATTTATTTGATTCTCTGGAACAAATATTGTCAATCGTCCTTTTTCTTCGGGTAATGATTTTTCGAAAATATCGAACCAAATTCTCGAAAGCACTAATTCTTTAAATGATGGATGATATGGTCCATCGATAAGACTTTTTTTCGAATTAAAATCTTCGTTTGGGTGCAAGCCTGTACGTAAAACAGTTACTCCATTTTTCTCAAATAGTTGAAATAAATATGCCGACCAACGAACTGCCTCTTCGAGAGAAAGAACTTGATATTTTCCTTGACTATACAAATCCGCTAAATGAGTATCTTTGATTACCAAAGTTGGATAAATGCGAGTAGAATGTGCTCCTGCAGCAATAATTGATCGAGCTGTTTGTATCGATTTTTCGAAAGTATCGCCGGGTAAACCTATCATCATTTGTAAGCCAAGTCGAATATTTTTCGAGAGTATAAGTTTTGAGGCTTTTAGAATATCGTCGTTTGTATGACCACGTCCAGAAGCCAATAGAACCTCATTATCGAAAGACTGTGCACCAAGTTCAATTTCCTCTACACCATAGGCTATTAGCATATCAAGAATTTCTTCGGTAATATAATCGGGACGAGTTGAAATACGAATTCCCGTTACTGAGCCTGATTTCAGATATGGTTGAACAATGCTTAAATACTCCTTTTGCATCGATACTGGTAATCCCGTAAAACTACCTCCGAAAAACGCAATCTGAATTGATGTATTTGCGGGAATTGTGTGCAAATGCATTTCAATAATTGCAATTACTTCCGATGGTTTAGGTACCGAAAATTGTCCACTTATTCGCGATTGATTACAAAACACACAACGATGAGGACAAGCCAATTCGGGCAAAAAAATTGGAATATTTGAGTGTTTTATTATCATATCATTTATATAGGCAAAGCTAATGAATTAGGCCGATTTTTACACAAAAATCTAATTCACTTGTAAGGTTTAGTATATTAATTCCACTAAAAACATAAATATTTTCAATAAACAGTAATTTACGTACGGATAAACATGCTTTTGATGTATCTTTGTTTTTTGAAAGTTCACTTTTAAAAAAGAATAAATGGTATTTGATTTAGAGATGATTGCCCAATTCTACAAGGGCTACGAGCAAAAACTAAAAGCAGTTCGAAACACTGTTAGCCGACCATTAACATTAACCGAAAAGATTTTATTTTCCCATTTATATGATGCTAATGAATGTGCCGATTTTAAGCGTAACAAAGATTATGTAAACTTTTTACCCGATCGAGTTGCAATGCAAGATGCTACGGCTCAAATGGCATTATTGCAATTTATGAATTCGGGTCGTGCAAAAACTGCAGTTCCTTCGTCGGTTCATTGCGATCATTTGATTGAAGCAGAAAGCGGAGTTAAGGCAGACATTACAACAGCGAACGATAAAAACAAAGAAGTATATGAATTTTTACGTTCCGTTTCTACAAAATACGGTATTGGATTTTGGAAACCAGGAGCTGGAATTATTCACCAAATAGTTTTAGAAAACTATGCATTCCCTGGTGGAATGATTATAGGAACAGACTCGCACACCGTAAATGCTGGCGGACTTGGAATGATATCAATTGGTGTTGGTGGTGCCGATGCTGTTGATGTTATGGCTGGCATGTCGTGGGAATTAAAAATGCCTCGTTTGATTGGTGTTAAACTAACAGGAAAATTGAATGGATGGACATCGCCCAAAGATGTGATTCTTAAAATAGCTGGCATTCTAACCGTAAAAGGTGGAACAAACTCAATACTCGAATATTTTGGCGAAGGTGCCGATTCTATTTCGTGTACTGGTAAAGCTACCATTTGCAATATGGGTGCTGAAGTTGGAGCAACTACATCGTTATTTGCATATGACGATTCAATGCGTCGCTACCTATCATTAACAGAACGCCAAGATGTTGTTGCTTTAGCCGACATCGTTAAAAACGACCTTCGTGCCGATGAACAAGTATATCAAAATCCTGAAAAATATTTTGACCAAATAATTGAAATCAACCTTTCGGAATTGGAACCACACATCAACGGACCATTAACTCCCGATGCTGCTACCCCACTTTCGCAATTTGCTGCAAAAGTAAAAAGCGAAGGATTCCCCGAAAAACTTTCGGTAGGATTAATTGGCTCATGTACCAATTCATCGTACGAAGATATGAGTCGTGCTGCATCATTAGCAAAACAAGCTAAAAGCAAAAGACTAAAAGCAAAAGCTGAATTCATTGTAACACCAGGTTCGGAAATGGTAAAAAGCACCGCTCTTCGCGATGGATTGATTGCCGACTTTGAATCGATAGGTGGTGTATTGATGGCTAATGCCTGTGGACCATGTATTGGACAATGGAATCGCAAGAATGATAAACCAGAAGAGAAAAACGCAATCATCAACTCGTTTAATCGCAACTTTGCAAAACGTGCCGATGGCAATCCAAACACGCTGTCGTTTGTAGCATCGCCCGAAATTGTTACCGCACTTTCGATAGCTGGCTCTATGACATTTAACCCAATGACCGACACATTAATTAATGAAGATGGTCAGGCAGTAAAACTCGATCCACCAAGTGGCGACGAATTACCTTTAAAAGGATTCGACAAAGGCGAAGCAGGTTTTATTGCACCAGCAGAAAATGGAAGTTCTGTTCAAGTTGTGATAGCTAAAGAAAGCAATCGTTTGCAAGCTCTTGAACCATTTACTGCATGGGATGGCAAAGAATTAACAAACATGCCATTGCTTATTAAGGCTAAAGGGAAATGTACTACCGACCATATTTCAATGGCAGGACAATGGTTAAAATTCCGTGGACATTTGGAAAACATTTCCGACAACCTACTTATGGGAGCCGAAAATAGTTTTAATGGACTAACAAATTCAGTAAAGAATAGCGATAATGGTACGTTCGACAAAGTATCGACCATGGCTAAATACTATAAATCGCAAGGCAAAAAATCGATAATTGTAGCCGAAGAAAATTACGGCGAAGGATCGTCGCGCGAGCATGCAGCTATGGAACCACGCTTTTTGAATGTGGCTGTAGTATTAACAAAATCATTTGCTCGTATTCACGAAACAAATTTAAAAAAACAAGGTATGTTGGCACTAACGTTTGTCGACAAAGCCGATTACGATAAAATACAAGAAGACGATTGCATTTCAATTGCAGGATTAAGCTCATTTACTTCGGGTAAAAGTCTTAGCTTGACATTGAATCACAAAAATGGATCGACAGAAACATTCGAAGTGCAACACACCTACAACGAAGCTCAAATAGCATGGTTCAAAGCTGGTAGTGCACTCAATTTAATTTCAGAATCAGTATAATTATAACGATATTAAAACAAAAAAGATGGCAGATAAACATCCAGTAGTCCAAAAACTTTCGGACACGGTAAAAGTTACGAGTAAAATTGACAAAGATCTTTTCTCTAAGTTTGGCGTTAAACGTGGCTTACGCAATGAAGACCATACAGGGGTTCTTGTAGGATTAACTAAAATTGGTGATGTTGTTGGTTACAAACGCAACGAAGACGGTAAACTTGAAGCAATAGATGGCCGATTAATTTACCGTGGAATAGATGTTGAAGGTATTTGTAAAGGAATTCAAAAAGAAAATCGCCTTGGATTCGAAGAAACAATTTACTTATTACTTTCGGGCAATCTTCCCGACAAAACTGAACTTGAAGAGTTTAACGACTTTTTAGCAACCAAACGTTCGTTACCACAAGTATTTACCAAAGATGTAATTTTATCGTTAAAAGGTAAAGATTTGATGAACATGCTAGCTCGTTCGGTGATGAGTTTATATCCTTTTGACGAAGATGCCGATAACACATCGCGCGAAAACTTAATGTCGCAATGTTTGAATTTGATTGCTAAATTCCCAACAATCATAGCATATTCATATCACAGTATGGTTCATGGTTACTACCACAAAACCTTACATATTCGCCATCCAAAACCAGAGATGAGCATTGCTGAGAATTTCTTATACATGCTTAAAGGTACAAACAAATATACCCGTTTGGATGTTGAGATTCTTGACCTTTCATTAATACTACATGCTGAACACGGTGGAGGTAATAACTCAACATTTACTGTTCGTGTAACTAGTTCGTCGGGAACCGATACTTATTCTGCCATAACTGCAGCTATTGGTTCATTAAAAGGCCCATTACATGGAGGTGCAAACCACATGGTTATTAAACAAATGGAACATTTAAAAGAAAACATCAAAGATTGGGAAGACGATTTTGAGATTAGCGAATACTTATTCAAAATTCTTAGAAAAGAAGCATACAATCATACGGGAACAATTTATGGTTTAGGTCACGCTATTTATACCATTAGCGATCCACGTGCAGAGATTCTCCGTGAAAAAGCTCGCGAATTGGCAAAAGAGAAAAAACGCGTGAAGGAATTTGAATTCTACGAAAGAATTGAACGTTTAGCTCCAGAAGTTTTTGCTGAATTTAAAGGCGAAAAAGTAAATAAAATTGTATGTATAAATGTCGATTTCTATTCTGGATTTGTATATGATATGATTGGACTTCCCGAAGAAATATATACTCCATTATTTGCAATGGCACGTATTGCAGGCTGGTGTGCTCACCGCTTAGAAGAACTTAACTTCGACGCAAAACGCATTATTCGTCCAGCATACAAAAACGTTTTAGCCGAACGCGAATTTATTTCGCTCGACGATCGTAAGGCAAATAGTTAATTACAAGATTTAATAGCAAAAAAGAGGCTGTCTTTATATTTTAGACAACCTCTTTTTTATTTCAAATTTGAGTCTAGTACTTAACTATTTTGGTATTATATTTTATCATTCCATCAAACAAAAGAACGCAAGAATATACTCCACCATTTAAACTACTGAAATCAATATTTTGACAGCCCTTTCCTCTATTAGAAACAGTAATCCGTTTAACAATAATTCCATTAACATCATATATTCTTAACTCAGCAGAATTTATATTCTGAGGTATATCGACATCTACATCAATGTTATTAGAAAATGGATTAGGGTAACAAATCAGAAAACGTTTGTTCTGTTCCAAATTATAAATAGCATTTATTTTCACCTTTTTAGCAACGCATTTACAGTCAAATGTGCCATTAGGTCCTCCAGCATGATATGTATATACTACAGAATCAGAATAAAACTTTCCTTTACCTTGAATAACCCAAATAATTTCGCCTTTACTATCATAATATGTTTGTTCAAAGATATTGATACTATCGTTTTTAATAATTACATCAACAGTATCAACTACACCAAAATCTAACATTGAAACCGTATCATTTGCTTTATTCACAATAGTTATTTTATAATACAAAGTATCCTTATATCCCGAAGCTTGTGCATCAATACCAGTCACAATCTCAGTAACAGAATATTCACCAATTAAGTTTTCATGATTTTGACTAAAAGCATTTGCAGTAAACAGCAATGCGAGTAAAAATAAAATGTTTCTTTTCATATTATTGTTTTATGAATTGTTGAGCTATCGTTGCATTTTCTGTAATAATTTTAACGACAGATACAGTCTTTATATTTAAGACAGCCTCTTTTTCGTTATTGGATCGAATAAATTTATAATATAATTGATAATTGTTTTATTTAATTCAAGTAAATAAAATGTTACTGTTTATTATTTCCAAATTACAATATACGTTTTTGTTGAAATAACACCGTTTATCATTGGAAATATATGTAAAGTCAATTGTCCTGTACCACTAAAGCTGATTGGAATGACTAAATTAGTATTATCTGTCATGTCTTTCATAAAACGTTTAGTATCGCCCATAGTATAAAAATCGGCATTTGAAGTTACAAAATCGTTACTTGTGCTGGTAATTGCAACTTGCATACTTGAAAAAGCATTATTAGGAGGACAATTTATGGCTATTACATACGATACATTTTTGTCGATAATAATAGTATCTAGATTAGAAATTAAATTACTTGCGTTATTAACTGTTACAGGAAAAATATTATCGTAGACTGAGATATATTTACAGTTTTTTTTGAATATTTTCAATAAAGGTTTAATATCATATGGTGTAAATGTAATACCCGATTCTGAATATCTATTTTTAAGATTCAACATAACTTGATCGACATTTAGATCAATTGCACTCGATGATATTGATCTTGTTAACAAAGCAGAATTTAAAACGCCATCAGTCATGAAATCTGTTTGGAGATTTGTTACATACTCTTGAAATGTTAAATTTGTACCTATATTAGACTGAATAATAGCCGAAACCAATAACAAAGTACCTCCTTGAACCGAATTATTGGTTAAATTGGATGTTTCAGAACTTGAAAGGGTTAAACTATCTAAGTAAAATGCTTTCAACAATTCAGTTTCCGATTGCGTTTTAGCATCTTTAAAAGAACTACCAGCATCAACTAATGTTTTTAAACGTGCTTCAACCATATTGGTCATAATATTTACATTTACAGTTGTTGTTGTTGAAAGATCGGCTATACTTTGTAAGGTTAAATCTTCCATTGGTATTCCTCCAACAACTTCGTTATATGCACGTCCCGTAACTTTAATTTGAACATAACTTGATGCAAATTGAACATTTGGAAATGTAAATTTTCCAGTATTATCTACTATAGTTGAGGTAAATACTCGACCTGTTGGATTTAACTTTGAATCCAATTCCATAATTGTAACATTTGCTCCAGTTAAAAATGGGCCTTTTTGAGCATATCCAACTACATTATACGATTTAGAGTTATTTTCTTTTTTGCAAGATGAAAGTAAAATACTTAAACCTAGGACTACTAATAGAATCTTTTTCATGTTTTTTTATATGTTTTAAATAATTATTGTGTTGCTTTATCTAACTACTCCAAATTATTTTACAACTTGGCATTTTTATTATATACAAATATAGTACAATGTTTCAATAGAAACTTTTATTAAAGGCCGACTGAATTTTACTACAATTGTAGTGTTTTTTCTCTTTTCGTTTTGTTCTTATGTTTATTAATTTGATTTTAACGTTCTAACTAAGGATGTAAAAGTGCCACCTTTTTGAAAAGGTGGCACTTTTTTATTATTTTGGATCGAAAGGATTTACAATATTTACTGAACCTTTATTCTGGTTAAACACCCCATTGACGGTTAGGGATGAAACCTTATTACAAAGTTCAATAATACCATCATTATCTAAAGTAAGAGTACCTCCACTATTTACAACAATACTTCCCATTGAAACTTTTCCACCTAAAATTATAAGACTGGAGTTACCTTCGATAGTTAGCGTACGCCCAGCTTGCATTTTTATACTGCCCGTTGAAGTTAGTGTAAGAGTGCTGTTATTTTTAATTATTAAATCACCACAGATTACGTTTACGCCACTCCATGTTGCCGAACTTGAAACAGTATAAGGAGCAATTGGTAATGGAACAAAAGTTTTTGGTTGTCCATACTCATCTATTTCGCCAATAGTTTTATTCCAATCATCGCCATCTTCAATAGCTGGCGAACAAGGTGGACAGGTTGCTGGTTTTTCACCAACTCCCCAATTGTAATAGCCATCGCCATCCATATCTACGCAAACTCGATCGCTTTCGGTGTAGTTTGATGAAAAAAGTGTTGAGAATGGGACTGGCGGAATTATGTTATAATCAGTATATGATGCATATTGAGGATTTAACTTTATTAAAGTCCCATATTCTGTCCTTTTTAAATAAAGTTTACCACCTGGTTCTACAATGATACTTGCATTATTAAGAATTCCTGAATTATCTGTATTATTTATGCCATCAATTGTAACAGTTGCTCCACTTTTAATAATAAATTTTGATGAGGGTTGCATTACTACTTGAGACGAAATTATAAAATTATCATCATATACTTCAACATCGCCTGCAATATTTCGATAATACTGCCATATTTGCTCTTTCTTTTCTAAAACCTTTGTAACAGGAATATCTAAAGCTTTTGTTGCACCAGAACACCATATTTGATTATTATGATCATCTAAATCTTTAAATGCAGTATATGCACCAGAAGGACATGTGGTTATATCCGTCCATGTATAATATCCATCTCTATCCAAATCAACACAGTCAGGTATAGTATTTATTAAGTCATAATTAGATGTCTTTTCACCTAAATAACCTATAGTGACTAATTCATCTTTTGCTGCTACATCGATTCCATCATGAACTGTCTTATTTTGATCGAAATTACTGTTCTTATAATACCAATGAAGATTATTGTCTATATCAATATCCCAACCAACGACACAATATGCATGTTCTTCTTTTCCACTATAAAAAGGGCCATATTTGACCAATTTTCGCATACAATATGCCACATCTGCATCATCTTTACTGAGTATAGGTTTAGGTACAGTAATAAAATTTGAATTTACTCTTACTATTTCTTTATCAGTACAATTAGAATATGCTAAATCCTTTGCAGTACAGGGCTCTTGCATTGGTTGAATGTAGGGATAACATGATTCTTTCATTAAGCCATCTTTTGTTATTGATTCTATAGGAAAAAGAAAACCCTTGCCGTTGCAAACAGGTTTTTGACGAAAATTACATACTGCCGTAGCTTTTTCTGATAAATCATAATCAATATGTCGATTGTAATAAAGATTCAAAACATTTTCTACCATTGCTATAGTACCAAAAAAAACACAGGTACCACATTTCCACTCTTCAAATTGTTGATCTCTCATTTGATTAATCCAGCCACTACAACCTTCGTGTTCATTATAATAGGGCGAGTCTTTATTAGTTGCACCATGACGGAAACGCCAATCGAATGAAAAGGCTGTATTTGATTTCAAGCTTGAAGTGCTTGGAAATGACAACAAAGGCTGTGACAGTGGAGGAAAATCAAGTGGTCCACTGGCATAATGTTCTTCGCTATAATTATTATAATCATCGCTCTCTAAACCATATAGATTTCGTTTATTGCTATAGGACATATAACTACTAGAAGTAGATGTAGCAGTCCATGTATATCCTAATTGTGCTAGCCTTAAATTCATTGTTGCAATACGAGCATCTATTTTTGTTTTATAAAAAGCAGATGCTAAGGTTTGAGTTTGCAATAAGGAATTAGTTGTCACTGTTGTTACATATTGAATAGAATTAAGTGTAACAGTTGCATTTTTTGCGATTATTAATATTGACGATGGTTTGATATTATTTAGATACTGAGTCTCATCGGTGTAAGCAGAAAAATTCATCGTACTTCCAGTCATAGTAAAAACATGTCCTTCATAAAGAAGATATTCATTCAAATTATTATCGACCAAAATAAGACGAACAATACCAGTATCATTCAATAATGTCGCACTACCAGTAATATTTAGCGATGAAATAGAATTTATACTACCCAAAGGAGTTATGCTAGTAGAACTTGTATAAGTTGTATTCAAATTGATAGTTTGAGCCGATAAAGCAAAACTCATCAAAAGAAAAAAAGAAAATATTAATGTTCTCATTATATGTTGTTTTATAATTTTATGAATTGCTGAACCATAGTTGTTGCCTTTTCTGTAATAACTTTAACGACATAAACAGATGCAGGCAATGAACTAAGTGAAACCGACTCTTGATGACTTACAGTTGTATGTAACATCAAACCTCCCGATAGAGAATAAATTAAAACATCTGACTTACCCTCTGAATAAACTGAAATACTTTCCTTTGCGGGATTTGGGGAAACAATAATTTTCTCATTTTCTAATTCCTCGAAACCGACAAAATCCGTTTCTTCAATTGCATAAAAATACTTACCATATGATTGTGTCTGATAAATAGTTTTCGTACCTAAAGGTACATATAAAATACTTTTAGAATTTTCAATTGAATAAAAATTATACACTAAAAAAGTAGGATTTGTATTTTTCAAATACATTGCAATTAAACTAGTACAGTTATAAAAAGCATTCTCTTCAATACTATTAACAGATGCAGGAATTGTTAATGATGTCAATAATTTACAACCGCTAAAAGCTCCATATCCTATTACATTGACCGTTGAAGGAATAATATATGCTCCACTTTTAGAACTAGGACATTGAATAAGAGTTGTTTTATCTTTATTAAACAATACTCCATCTTGGCTTGAATAGTTGGGGTTTTGAGGATCAACAGTAATTACTGCAGAACAAGCCCAAAACACTTCGGGAGCTATACTCGTAATTAGTTTTGAAATAAAAATAGTTTTTAATGCTTTACAATTAAAAAATGCAAAAGTACCAATTGCAACAGTTGTTGTTGGTAAGGAAATGGATGTTAGAGTAGTATTATCTGTAAGCAAATCTGCTTGAAAAAAAGCACTATTAGGTAATGTATTGGCATCGAAGGTTTGAGTACTGTATACCTCATTTATTTTGCCAGTATAAGGTGCAATCACAACATCTTTAATATCTAAAACGGAAAGAACCAACATACTATCGCGCATAGTTTTAAAATCACGGGCATCGATAGTTCCTGTTATGGTTAAGTCTGTTACTGTTGTTCGTTCTGTACTCGACAAATATTTATATAATGTTCCAGCTGTAGGAACATTAATAGTCTTTGTTACTTGGGCATTTGCAAACAGTGCTAAGCACACACTTACAAGTAGTAAAATAGTTTTTTTCATTAAATATGTTTTATTCAGTTAAAACCATTGTTTTAGTATCTATCAAATTACCATCTGCAATCAGTGCATAGTGGTACATACCTGCCGATAGTTCGCTAGCTGTAATTTGTACCGAAGTATTGCCACGACCTGTTACCGTAAAGCATTTTAGTTGACGGCCATTAAGGTCGTAAATACATACTAAAGCAGAGACAATTGTTTGAGGTAATTCAAGTTTTATAGTTGTACTTTGTTTAAAGGGATTAGGGCTGTTTTGGTACAGAATGGCTGTTGATGTTTGTGAAGTTAAAATATCTATATTATCGTTTTCGACATTCGATTTTGTTTTTGAACCCGATGACTTACAACAGTTTTGAAGGGTGGTAAGTTGATTACTTAAACTTGATACTTGATCTTGAAGATTGTCGATAGTAGCTATTTGTTCTTTAATAGCTTCAACTAAAACTGGGATTAAACCAATGTAGTTTACACCATATAAACCAGAATCGGACTTAACGATCAATTCAGGAAATACTTTTTCTAATTCTTGAGCCAAAAAACCAATATTGTTTTTTCGCAAATCGGTGGTCGTTAAATTTGCAGTTTTCTTCGATAGAAACTTTTCTTTAATATCGTATCTAACTCCACGCAATTGTTTTATTTTTTGCAAAGAACTTGAAAGGTTAGTAATATTTTCTTTAATTCGTTCATCAGATGAATTAGTAAATTGAACAGACCATACCTGAACTGCATTTACTTGTACCCTATTACTTGGAAGACCAACATAAAGATTACCATCTTTTTTAGGGTATAATGCAGGATTGCCATATATATTGCTACTCCAATCAAGAATTACTTGATCCCATCCAGTACTTCCCAAACCATAATTTCCCCAACGTACAGATCCTTGAATATCGAGTCTATAAGCTGGAATAGCTTGACCTATACCGATTCCAATATTTCCAGTCATTCCAGCTACCGAAAAATATGGATTTAAGGTTGTCCCAGAAGTATTTTTTCCACAAATAGTAAATAATCCAGGATATGCAGCAACTTCAGGGAAAACAAGATTTAAATTATTATCTCCAAAATTATTTACATAAAACCCCATTTTAGTACCTGCAAATGGAGAAGTATTATTATCATTATACATAAGGAATAATGGATTACCCTTAACATACCGAGCATTACCAAGATCGAGTGCTGCATTAGGATTTATCATTCCAGTTCCTATTCCAACCGTTCCTATACTCGTAACTTTTAACTGGGCTTGTGCCATTGTTGATGCAATAATTGTTACTGCAATTGTAGTAAATAATTTTCTCATTTTCGTTTAGTTTTTATGTTTATTTATTTGATTGATATTTTAATTGTAATATAACGGGGAATAAAAGTGACACCTTTTTAAAAGGTGTCACTTTGTTTGCATTAATAAATGATTATCCTACCACCATAGCAGAAACAACACTGCTCCAAGGGCCTTGTTCTCCTTTGGCATTTATCCATCGTAAGCGATACGAGGCTGTTTTTCCTGCATCGACATCGTCATTTTTGGCAACAAATGGTGTACGCGTGCAAAGTCCTAGGTATTCGAAGGCTGTTGCATCGCCTAGTTTACACCATACTTCGCAACCATGTACACCTTCGGGCTTTGCTTTACTTTGGGGAGTGTCTTGGTCGGTAAACGTAATGCTGTGTTGCAAACGAACCGAAAAATCGATTGTTGCAACGGGCACTGTTGATGGTGCAGCAGTAGGTGTATGAGTTCCCGTTTTCACGGTTAAGCCCATGCGAATGCGTTCGCTGTTTGGTACTTTAGGATTATTTGCCAACCATTGTGCAACAAAGGCACGTAAGGTTTTAGTGTAACTGTGCAGTACATCGTCTTTTAACTGCACATCGGGACTCATGCGGTTATTTTTGTTACCACCCTTAGCATAGGCTGTTGTCCAAAGAGCCTGTGCTGCTGCCAAAGCCGTTACATCGGCTGGCAAAATACCCCATGCTGCGGTATTGGTTTGTACACTAGTAACTAAAGTTCCTTGCCATATATTAAACATGGCATCGGATGCGGGAATGTAATCGGGCATTGAATGAAAATTTAAATGGTTTATAATTAAGTGAACTCGGTATTACAGGTTGGGAAAGGCTTTGCGGGAAATGATAATCTTGGCAAAACCAAATATTAAATTGAAAATAATATTCGGCAACATGTTGCCAAAATTCCATTTCTTGTTGCGAAACAGGTATTCCTTGTTGCCAAATATTCGCACATGGTTGTACACATTTTGCAACCATTTGCGAATGGTCGATTCCTTGTTTGCGATGTTTCGCAATAAGAAGCAGGGTGTTCGCAATTTGTTTCCGTTTAGTTATTCCTTGTTGCGAAACGGACTTTCCTTGTTGCGAAAATTGCAAAACATGTTGCGAATATTTCGAAAAAAGGTTGGAATTGTTTTTGCCAGTATAATAAGGTATGGCAAATGAATTTAGATATGTATTGAAAGAGGCAAAAAGAGACGCATTGCAATGCGTCTGTACGGGATGCGATAATGTAAAATGATAATTATTGGCATCGGGATTAGTAGAGACGCATTGCAATGCGTCTCTACCAGGAATTTGCGTTAAATAATAGGGGGTATTGTATTGTATTGTATTGTATTGTATTGTATTGTATTGTATTGTATTGTATTGTATTATACAATATATTTATAGCACCAAATTTTTTGGTAGTATTATAATCCTTGAAAGCAGTATTTTGTTGTTGTAAAAACATGTAATGTTTCGGTAAATTTTCTTCCGCAAATATAGCGTGTAAATTTACTTCACAAAACTTTTAACCGTTTTTTTTCTGGGTATTTAACAGTTTGTTTTCAACAATTAAATTAGAGGATAACGTGGCTCGAGCGGACATGCAGTCCCTTCGTAATAATTAATAAAAGCACGGACTACAAGTCCGCGCTAGCCAAAGTCCGCGCTAGCCAACTAGCCAATAACTGAATTATCGAGTATAAACAGTAAAATCGATATAAGCCTCGTGTGCTCCTAACGACAACAATTCATCTACAGAAAGCTCAGTTGCAATACCTACGGTTTTCATTCCAGCAGCCAACGATGCAGCAATACCTGCCCGTGAATCTTCGAAACAAACGCAGTCTGATGGCTCAACTCCAAGAGCTTTTGCAGCTTTAAGAAATACTTCGGGATTTGGCTTTCCTTCCGATACCATCGAGGAATCGACAATGGTATCGAAATACTTACCAATATTGGCCTTCTCACAAACAAAATCGACATTAACTCGTGGAGCTGATGTTGCTATAGCTATTTTCAATCCACTCTGTTTTGCCTTTTCAAGTAATGCAATCAAACCATCAACAAGCTTAAAATGGGGTGCATACATTTCCCTATACATCGATTCCTTTATATCCTCAAACATTCGGATTTCCTCTTCCGATAAGGTTCTATCGAATACTAATGCAAGAATGGCATCGTTTGTTTTGCCCGAATATTTATGGATGAAATCGTCAATATTAGCATCTTGCCTATACTTTTCACAAAATTGTATCCATGCCTTATCATGAAACTCTTTGTTGGCTATCATGGTGCCATCCATATCGAAAACAAGTACTTTGGAAGAGTTGAACATGGGTTTGTTTAATTTAAGAAGTATGTATGAGAATTAAGCCATAGGAAGAAAATAATTGCACATTTTTAACTCACCCTCGGTGCTTCGCACCACCCCCTCTCTATACATAGAGAGGGGGAAAGTTTGCAACGCAAACTGGGGGTGAGTTAAAAAAATACAACAACAATTCATGCTCGTAAACTATTATTGCTTTCTCTCAAAAAATCAATTAAAATTCAGACGTAAAATGAAAAGTAATATTCTTGAAATTACTTTGAGCCATTTGTAAAGCGTAGGTTGAATCGGCCATAAACACATCGCGACCGTGTTTATCGACAGCCATGTTTAGGTATTTACGTTTTTTAAAATCTTCCAATTCTGCTTTATCATCCGACTGTATCCAGCAAGCTTTATACATCGAAATACCTTCGAATTTACATGTTGCGTTATATTCGTGTTTCAAGCGATATTCAATAACCTCAAATTGTAATTGACCAACACAACCAATAATCTTACGACCATTCATGGTGCTTGTAAATAATTGGGCTACTCCTTCGTCCATCAACTGATCGACTCCTTTTGCCAATTGTTTGTATTTAAGCGGATCGCCATTTTCGATATAACGGAACATTTCGGGCGAGAAACTTGGAATACCAGTGAATTTCAGTTTTTCACCTTCGGTTAATGAATCACCAATTTTAAAGCTTCCAGTATCGTGAATACCAACAATATCGCCAGGATATGCTTCGTCGATAACCGATTTTTTATCGCCCATGAATCCCGTTGGATTCGAGAATTTCATTTGTTTATTTTCACCTACATGCAGGTAATTGGTATTACGTTCAAATTTTCCGCTACAAATTTTGACAAAGGCAATTCTATCGCGATGGTTTGGATCCATATTGGCATGTATCTTAAATACAAAACCAGTAAATTTTTCTTCATATGGAGAAACTTCACGATCGACAGTAAACGATTTCCCTGGAGTTGGAGCTATTTCAACAAAGGTGTCGAGCAATTCTTTTACTCCAAAATTGTATAATGCACTTCCAAAAAACACAGGAGCTATTTCTGCACGTAAATAGGTATCTACATCAAAATCGTGATATACACCTTCGATCATTTCAACTTCAGTACGAAGTGTTTCAGCTTCTTTTTCTCCAATAATTTTATCGAGTTCTGGGCTATTGATATCACTAATTGCAATAAGTGGTTTTACTTTTTGCACATCGGGCTCAAACAGATTTATGCTTTTATCGAACAAATTGTAAACGCCTTTGAAACGACTTCCCATTCCAATTGGCCAAGACAAGGGACGTACTTTTATTTTTAGCTTTTGCTCTATATCATCGAGTAGGTCGAATGGATCGAGAGTTTCGCGGTCCATTTTATTGATGTAAATCATTACCGGAGTATTTCGCATACGACACACTTCCGACAATTTACCCGTTTGTTCCTCAACCCCTTTTGCAGCATCAATAACAATAATGGCACTATCAACAGCACTTAAGGTACGATATGTATCTTCGGCAAAATCTTTGTGACCAGGAGTATCGAGAATATTTATTTTTCGTTCTTTATAATCAAATCCCATTACCGAAGTTGCAACCGAAATACCGCGTTGCTTTTCGATTTCCATAAAATCGGATGTTGATGTTTTCTTAATTTTGTTTGACTTCACCGCACCTGCAATGTGAATAGCACCACCAAATAGTAACAGTTTTTCGGTTAATGTTGTTTTACCAGCATCAGGGTGACTAACGATTGCAAACGTACGACGACGATTTATTTCTTTTTCAAAAGCCATTGTTCTATTTTTATTTTGAGCGGCAAAGGTAGGGAAAATTTGCAATTCTTGTAGAGACGTTGCACGCAACGTCTCATTTTTATTTATGGTTTTTTTATTTGGGATTAAATGATGATTTCTATTAATAGAAATCATAAAAAAAGAGACGTTGCGTGCAACGTCTCTACGAGGAAAACCGAAATTGATATTCGTTTTTAATTCATTTTCAACACAAAAGGAATTCGCATTTGTAATCCTTGTTGTTTGTTCATTTGTTTAAATGCTTCGAAATAATCTTTATAATCGCCAAAATATTCGGTTATTTTATCTTCTTGCATTTTCGATTTAAAGCCATGCATAATTGCATCGAATGCGTCTTCTTCTTTTGGATAATATGCCACATCAAAAGCATTTCCTAGTCTTGCTCGTTGCGATGCTACGCTTAAAGCTTCTGTCAATCCACCAATTTTGTCTATTAAATGTAAACGTAAAGCATCGTTTCCACTCCAAATACGTCCTTGACCAATACTGTCAACAAAAGCTTCGGAAAGCTTGCGACCTTTAGCTACATGCTCTACAAATTTCTTATAGGTTAAATCAACTTCACGACGAATAATTTCTTCTTCATATGGAGATAGAGAACGAGTAACTGTTCCGATATCCGAATATTTATTTGTCTTAACAATATCGGTGGTTAATCCAACTTTTTCGAGTAATTGACTTGCATCGAATAACAATCCATAAACACCAATGCTACCCGTTAATGTTAATGGATTTGCAAGTAACTCAACACCTGGACAGGCAACATAATATCCTCCCGATGCACAATAATCGCCCATTGAAACAACAACCGGCTTTTCGCGAGCGGTAAGCGAAACTTCACGCCAAATAGATTCCGATGCTAATGATGAACCACCACCAGTATTTAATCGAAACACAATAGCTTTAACCGATGTGTCGGCTCTTAATTCACGAAATAATTTTGCGTATTTATCTGAACCAATATTATTTTCATCACCACTGCCAGGAACTATATCGCCTTGTGCAATAACAACAGCAACTTTTGAATCAGACTCATAAGCTGCTTCTTTATCTTTTGCATACGATTCAATAAAATCGGGTAGTTGAACTGCAGGTACTTTATCTTTTTTAGCTACATGCAATGAATCTTTTATTTGAGCAATAATTTGATCGTAATATTTGAGACTATCAATCAAACCATATTTCACAGCTAAAGAACCATTGCGAACCAATAAACTATCGGCTATAACATTCAATTCGCTCGATTTTATATTTCGCGATTCACCAATTTCCAAAAGAATATGTTTCCAAACAGCATCGATATAAACTTGATGTTGTTCCCGATTTTCGTCACTCATTTTTTCGTTGGCAAACATTTCGATTGCACCTTTGTATTTTCCGTGGCGAATTGGTTCTGGTTTTATTCCTAGTTTTTCAAAGGTGTTTTTCAAGAAAATCAATTGCGATGAAATTCCACGAAACTCCAAAATCCCTTCTGGATTCATATATACTTTATTAGCTACCGAACACAAGTAATAAGCCGATTGAGCATAATAATCGCTATATGCAATTATAAACTTTCCCGATTTTTTAAACTCTAGTAACGCATCACGAATTTCTTCCACGGTTTCGTAACTAGCTTGAATATATCCAACATTTAAAAGGATACAACGAATTTTAGGATCAACTGCAGCATTATGAATATTTTCCAAAATATCATTTAACCCAAGTGTATTGTCCGATGACATCGACAAAAAATGAAAATTCTTCAATGGATTACTTGGTGCACGTTCCAATATCGGCGCATCAAGTTTTATGACTAATACCGAATTATCCTTTATGTCTTTTGATTTATCGTCTTGCATTGCTATTGCAACAACAGTAACGATTACAATACCCAGTATAACAAAAAACATAGTTAATCCAACAATAGTTCCAGTTATTACAGCAAATGTGTATTTCAAAAATTTAATCATTTTGTATGTTTTGAGTTATGTATATTTTTTAAATTCCATTGACTCGAGCGGACTTGTAGTCCGTTCGTTATTATACTTAAGCACGGACTACAAGTCCGCGCTAGCTTCGTTGGGAGATTGACTTTATTATTAATTATAATTGCAATTTAATTCTTTATTCAAAAACAATTGTTTTATTATTATAAACCAAAGTATTACGTTGCGTATGCGACCAAATAGCTCTTGCCAAAACCATTTTCTCCAAATCAAGACCTTTGCGAATCATATTTTCAACGCTGTCTTTATGACTTACAGGCGTTACACCTTGAGCAATGATAGGACCAGCATCTAAATCGGCGGTAACATAATGACTTGTTGCACCAATAAGTTTAACGCCACGTTCGTATGCTGAATGGTAGGGTTTTGCCCCAGGAAAAGCGGGTAAAAACGAATGGTGTATATTTATTATTTTATTAGGATAATGATTGATAAACGAATCGGAAATTACTTGCATATAACGAGCAAGAACGACTAAATCGATATTGTATTTTTCAAGAAGTTCAATTTCTTTTTTCTCTTGTTCAAGCTTAGTGTCTTTTGTAATTGGGAAACAATGAAAATCAATTCCAAACTCATTAGCAACATGTCTCAACGATTCGTGATTACTAATTATCAATGGAATCTCAACATCCCATTCGCCCGAACGTTGACGCGATAAAATATCGTAAACACAATGCGATAAATTCGAAATAAAAATTGCCATTCGCACTTTTTGAAAGTCAAAATACAATTGCCAATTCATTTGAAAACGTTCGCCAATAAGTGTGCTAAAATATTCTCCAATTTTTTCTTGAGGAATCAAGAATTCCGACAAATCCCATTTGGCACGCATAAAAAACACGCCATCGTTGTGATCAACATGTTGATCGAGATACAGAATATTTCCGTTATTTTTATGAATAAATTCAGTTACCGTTGCAACAATTCCTTTTGAATCGGGACAAGAAATTAAGAGTGTTGCTGAATTTGATTGTTGAGTTGTTGTCATTATAATTCGTTTGCTAATTCGTCTGTCATTTCTACACTATGGAAAACTTTGGTCACATCTTCATCGTCTTCCAAAGCATCAATAAATTTCATTACCTTAAGAGCATCTTCCAAAACTAAAGTTTTATATTCATTAGGAATACGTTGTAAGTCGGCATTTTCAATGGGTATTTGTAAATCATCTAAAGCTTTTTGTACACTTCCAAAGTCTTCGAATGGGCAAGTTACAATTATTGTATCGTCTTCGTAAGCAATGTCTTCAACACCAGCATCAATTAACGCCATTTCAAAATCATCTATACTAAGTTTAATTTTCGATTTTATAATTTCGAATACGCCTTTGCGTTGATAGACAAAACTAAGTGAACCAATAGTTCCAACAGTTCCGCCATGTTTTGAAAAGATAAGACGTACATTTTTAATCGAACGATTGGTGTTATTTGTTAAACATTCAATAAAAACAGGAATTCCGCAAGGACCATATCCTTCGAATGTATATTCATCGAGCGATTCACCACCTTCGGCTTTTGCAATGGCACGTTGAATATTCTCTTTTGGCATATTCACACCTTTTGCTAATTGAATTGCTATTCGCAAACGTGCATTAGCATCGGGATCGCCACCTCCGCCAACTTTTACGGCAACCATTATTTCCTTAACTGCTCGAGTAAACATTTTCGAGCGACGAGCATCGAGTGATCCTTTTTTCCTCTTAATTGTTGACCACTTACTGTGTCCTGACATAATTTTTAAAAATTACATTTATATTTTACAAGTTTCAAAAACTTAAAATCAAGAGACAAAAGTACTTTTTTTCTTGCTGTTTTCACTATGTTTGTATGCAAGTTACATTACATTTTTTTGATGCTAAAAATAGCCCTCCTTTCCGACACTCATGCACATGTAGACAAACGCATGCTCGATATCCTTACGGAATGCGATGAAATATGGCACGCTGGCGATATTGGCTCATTAGAAGTATTAGAAAAACTAGAAGCGATAAAACCAGTCAGAGCCGTTTGGGGAAACATTGATGGTCATGAAATGCGACGGGCAATCCCAAAAGAACAAAGATTTACAATCGAAGGACTTGATGTTTACATTACCCATATTGGTGGATATCCCGGTAAATACGAACAAGAAGTAAAACCTCTTTTACGAAATAACCCTCCAAAACTTTTTATTTGTGGACATTCTCACATACTTCGTGTAATGAATGACCCATTATTGCAAATGCTTTACATGAACCCTGGAGCAGCCGGAAAATATGGATTCCATCAAAAACGAACAATGTTATTATTCGACATAGAACTAGGCATTTGCAAAAATCTACGAGTAATTGAGTGGGAAAAATAAATTTTGTGAGAATAATTCACAACTTTCCTATTTTCGATTCGTTAAAACTAATCCATATATTAATTTTAAAAGCCTAGTGAATACACATTTACGCATACTTTTATTTATTCATTTTTTCATATCCATTGCCATCAATAGCAATGCGATACCTTATACCATAACAAATTCAAATACGTCCCATTCAATTCCTGCCGATAAATATGTGTATTATTTGGAAGATATAAATAACACCGTAACTATCGACTCTCTTCTCAATAATTCACTCCATTATCAATTTAAAAAAGCTAAAAAATCAAACTTAAATTATGGTTTTTATAATTGCACTATTTGGCTTAAATTGAGTATCGACAACCAAACAACCCTTAATAAAGACTTCCTTTTTTCTATAGATTATGCACTTTTAAATGAAGTTACTTTTTATGAGTCAATAAATGGAAAATTATTGCGACTTACAGAAACTGGAGAAAATAAACCTTTTTTTGAACGAGATATTATAGATAAAAACTTCATTTTTCATTTAAACAATTTTCCCTTACAATTCAAAACGTATTTCATTCGAATATATAATAATGGTGAACCATTACGTATACCAATGCGGATTAACTCTCCTGTATATGACAAGGAAGCTCAAGGAAATCTAATACTCTCAGTAGCTATTTATTACGGTTATTTACTTTTTAGTATTTTCTTAAATATTCTTCTATTCTTAAGCTTCAGAAAACGACAATATCTATACTTTGGTGGTTTTGTTTTATTCTTTGCATTATTTATTTTCATAGGCGATGGTTTTGCTTTTCAATACTTTTGGCCAGACTTCCCTTGGTTTGCAAATCACTCAATTATTGCAGCAACTGCTTTAACAAACTTTTGCATGCTTGCTTTTGCACGCGATTTCCATAATTATACAGGAAGGATAAAACATTATTCAAACTATTTCTATGCATTATTTCTAGCTTTCTTTATATTAGCATTTATCGGCTATCCTACATATCGTTATATAGTAATGGCTGCAAATATTATAACATTCGTTACCATCATTTTCATTGTAATTACATCGGCTCATTATTTAAGAAAACAGAATTCAGCTTACAACAAAGTATTTTTATTAGCATTCTTCTTTGTTACAACTGGTACTATTATATATATATTAAGAAATGCAGGTTTAATTCCAGTTAACTACCTCACTCAATATGCAATTAAGCTAGGATTTGTTTTACAAATTGTTGTTTTAACATTCGCATTAATTATAAAATTTAAAATCGATTTAACTAACGTAAACATTAAACTTGAACGCGATGTTGAAGATAGAACTGCTGAAATTAGAGCACAACACGACAAACTATCTGAACATAATTCAAGAATTGAAATGCAATCGAAAGAAATTACCGATAGTATTATTTATGCAAAACGTATTCAATCGGCAATTTTACCCGAACGTCATAAGTTTTCGTATTATTTCAAAGAACACTTAATTTTATTCAAGCCCAAACAAATTGTTAGTGGCGATTTTTATTGGTTTGCCGAAAAAAATGGCAAAGTTTATATCGCTGTTGCCGATTGCACTGGTCATGGTGTTCCTGGTGGTTTTTTAAGTATGCTGGGGATTTCATTTTTAAATGAAATAATAAACAAAGATGCTGTTCTTCCACCTCATAGAATATTAAACGAGCTACAAAAACTTATATTAAGCACTCTCTCTGCAAAATCAGAAGATGGAATGGCAAATCGTGATGGTATGGATATTAGCCTTTGTTCTATAGATTTTGTAAACAACAAAATTGAATTTTCGGGAGCAAACAATCCTATTTTCTTAATTCGAAACAATGAAATTAACGAGTTTAAAGTTGACAAGATGCCAATAGGTCAACATGTTCGCAACGATAAATTATTTACACATCATGAATTTCCATTACAAGAAGGCGATAGAATTTACCTTTTATCGGATGGCTTCTTTGATCAATTTAATATAGAATCGAAAAAGCGTTTCACAAAATCGAAATTCAAAAATCTACTACTTGACATTCATCAAAAACCTTTCGACCAACAACATATTCATCTCGAAAAAACACTCGAAAGATGGAAAGGCGAGACTGAACAAATTGACGATATTCTGGTAATGGGCTTATTGGTTTAAAATGACTACCTTTGCCAAAAATTAGTCATGCAAATAGAATTATTAGCTCCGGCTAAAGATTTAATTCACGGAAAAGCAGCCATTAACCACGGTGCCGATGCATTATATATAGGATCTCCCCTATTTGGTGCAAGAAAAAATGCAAGTAATACAATTGAAGATATTGAAGCATTATGCAACTATGCTCATCTATACAAGAGCAAAGTTTACATTGCTCTTAATACTTTATTAAAAGATGAAGAATTAGAAGATGCTGAAAAAATTATTCATCAAGTATATAATGCTGGTGCAGATGCAATAATCATTCAAGATATGGGGATTTTAGAAATGAATCTCCCTCCTATCGAAATTCATGCAAGCACACAAACACACAACATTTCTGCCGAAAAAGTTTTATTCCTCGAAAAGTGCGGAATTAAACGAGCAATTTTAGCTCGCGAACTCAGTCTAGCCGAAATAAAAACGATAAAATCGCAAACCAACATCGAACTTGAAAGCTTTGTTCATGGAGCTATTTGCGTAAGTTACAGCGGACAATGTTACGTTAGCCATGCAACATCGGGACGAAGTGGAAATCGTGGTGAATGTGCACAAGTATGCAGAACAGCATTTTCACTAAAAGATAGTAACAATAAATATCTTGTAAGAAACAAACATTTACTATCATTAAAAGACCTAAACCTTTCGCATAGCATCAATGAAATGATTGAGGCTGGTGTAAGTTCGTTTAAAATAGAAGGTCGCCTAAAAGATATTTCATATGTAAAAAATACAACAGCTCATTACCGTAAAATCATTGACAATATTCTTGAGCAAGGACAAGTTTCAAAAGCGTCTTCGGGAAAATGTACATTTAGTTTCAAACCCGATCCTGAAGTTACCTTTTCGCGTGATTTCACACCATATTTTATATATGGGAAACGAAATCCAATGGCATCGTTCGATACACCCAAAGCAATCGGTAAAAAAATTGGAACGGTATCAAAAATTGATGAAAACTTCATTGAATTTAAAGGAAACGTAGCTATCGCGAATAACGATGGGCTTTGCTTTTTCACTCAATCGGGCGAGTTGATGGGAATAAAAGTAAACACAGCATCGAACAATAAAATATTCCCACAAAATATTCCTACACAACTAACCATAGGAACTACCTTATACCGAAATAGCGATGTTGTTTTCGATAAACAACTTGAAGCCAGTATCAATCCACGAAAAATTGAAGTTTCGTTTAGTATTGAAGAAACGGCAAATGGAATAAAACTCACAGCAACTGATGAAGACAATATTCAAGCATCAATTGAAGAAACATTAGAAAAAGAACAAGCACAAAATGTTGAAGCGAGCCAAAATTCAATTATTACTCAATTAAAAAAGACTGGAAATAGCATTTTCGAAGTACACGATTGTAGTATCTCATTCGAAACTCCATTATTTATTAGAACAGCTATAATTAATGACTTACGACGGAGAACAATTGAACTACTTGAACAAAATAGAATTCTTCAATACAAACGGAATGAAAGTATTATCGTTCCAAATGCTGTAAAATTCCCTAATTCTGTACTCGATTTCACAGCAAACATTATTAACACAAAAGCTGAAGCATTTTACAAACACCATGGTGTAAAAACGTTTGAAAATGGCTTTGAACTGCAAACCGAATTTGAAGGAAAAACAGTAATGACAACAAAATATTGTTTAAGGCATGAATTAGGTATGTGTCTTATCGACAAAAATCACAAAAAAGATACTGATTTAAAATTGCCATTATTACTAGAAGATAAACATCATAAGTATCGTCTCGATTTTGATTGCAAAAAATGTGAAATGAACGTAATTTTAATTCATTAGCAAAATAACTACACTTACAGACAAACCTTTAGAGGAGATAAATATACTATCTACCTATAAGTTTAAATGCTAAAAGCTATAGGTAAAATAAAATATTAACAAAAAATTAAGCTGTACACTTTAGTTTATAAATATTTCATGTATTTTTGTCGGCTAATTTAAGTTTTAGAATAGAACTTGAATAAATTACATATAAATTTTAATTGTATATACTACAGGACACTACAATTAGAACAATGATTTTCAAATTATTATATAATGTTAAATATTAATCACAAGAAAGAATTAACTTTAGCTGATGCCGAATCGATTGTAATAAAGAAAACACCTTTTGCAGTAGATACAGAAAGCTTAAACTTAGTTCAACGCAGTTTTGATTTCCTTTGTAATTTCGCAAAAGACAAAATCATTTACGGTATTAATACTGGTTTTGGACCAATGGCTCAATATAAAATTGAGGACGAAAATCAAGTAGCATTACAGTACAATTTAATAAGAAGTCATTCGGCTGGTGCAGGTGAAAAAATCCCTGATTTATACATCAAAGCTATAATGTTAGTTCGACTTCGTGCAATAATGCAAGGATTCTCGGGAATTCATCCTTCTTGCATTAAGCTTTTAACTGAATATATTAATAAAGATATTTATCCAATGATTCCAGAACATGGAGGAGTTGGAGCTAGTGGCGACTTAGTTCAACTTTCGCACTTAGCATTAACATTAATTGGCGAAGGTGAAGTTACCTATAACGGAACTCTTCAACCAACCAAAGATGTATTAAAAGCTCAAGGTTTAGAACCTATTTCAATAGTACTTCGCGAAGGTTTATCGTTAATAAACGGAACATCGGCAATGACCGGAATTGGTGTTGTTAACGTTCTTAAATCGAAACAATTACTTAATTGGTCGCTTGCTGCTGCAGCAATGATTAATGAAATTGTTGAATCGTTCGACGATCATTATTCAAAAGAATTAAATAGCGTTAAGAAACATAATGGTCAAAATTATGTTGCCGAAATGCTAACAAAAATACTTGCCGACAGCAAATTAATAACACGTAGAGAAGATCATTTCTACAACAAAACCGAAGAACAAGTAATTTTCAAACGCAAAGTTCAAGAGTACTATTCGTTACGTTGTATTCCTCAAATTGTAGGACCAATTTACGATGCGATAGAAAGTGCTGAAACAGTTGTTGTAAACGAAATGAATTCAGTAAGCGATAATCCAATTATCGATCTTGAAACAGAGAATGTATATCATGGCGGTAATTTCCATGGCGATTATGTTTCGTTTGAAATGGACAAATTAAAACTTGCCATCACAAAACTTTCGATGTTATCGGAAAGACATATGGCATTTTTGTGTAATGCAAAAATCAACGAGATTTTACCTCCATTTATCAATATGGGTACATTAGGTTTAAATCTTGGAATGCAAGGTGTTCAGTTTACTGCAACATCAACAGCAGCCGAAAATCAAACATTATCGAATCCGATGTATGTTCATAGCATCACAACAAATAACGACAATCAAGATATAGTAAGCATGGGTACAAACTCAGCGTTACTAACTAAAAGAGTTATTGACAATGCATATCAAATTCAAGCTATTGAAATGATTGCCTTAATTCAAGCTATCGATTGTTTAGATGTTGCTGATAAATTATCATCATTTACATCAGAAATATATCAAAACTTACGCAAAGTAGTTCCAGTATTTATTGAAGATAGTCCAAAATATGGCGATATAGCAAAAATGGGTGCTTACTTATTTGAAACAAAAATTGAACTTCCAAAATAATTGAAGATATGAAATACGCATTAGTAACTGGAGGATCAAGAGGAATAGGCAAAGCGATAGCAATAAAACTTGCAAAAGATGGCTATTACGTTTTGATAAACTATAAATCGAATAAAGAAGAAGCAGAGGCAACACTTGCTGCAATAAAATCGAACGGCGGATATGCTGAATTAATGCCTTTTGATGTATCAAACCCAGCAGAAATTGAATCGGTTTTGGGTACTTGGGGCGAAAATAATCCTGACAAATACATCGAATGTTTAGTTAACAATGCAGGAATAACAAGAGATAACTTAATGATTTTCATGTCGGATGACGACTGGAGAAATGTTATTTCTACAAATCAAGATAGTTT